>Ga0308167_1000195_pt1 | contig 135486 bp, 112 predicted proteins | sample PhyCR1_2_FD_202138 | JGI IMG/M metagenome (GOLD analysis project Ga0308167, IMG submission 202138) | Phyllosphere microbial communities from UC Gill Tract Community Farm, Albany, California, United States - DLSLRC.R1 | ecosystem: Host-associated > Plants > Phyllosphere > Unclassified | place...
AGATGGACGAGAGGCTTGCGCGACTGGAATTTGAAGGCAGAGGTGTGGCTGAATCCGGAACGGAACACCGTACCGCGATTAATGCAGTGCGCGTAAAACCGTGCGACAACTATCTAGACAAACACCGCTATGGCCACGATATGTTTTTCCGGCACGATTGGCAGTTGTTCAGCGTTGCAGTCAGTTTTGCCGTCGGCATGTTTGTTTTGGCCCTATGGGTGATGCGCCGACAGCAACCTATATATGGCTGGTTTTGCCTGACTACCATCGCTTGGATGATTGTTGGCTACAGTCAGGTTGCGAGATCACCGTGGCCGTTCAACAGTACGACTCAGTGGCAAACTTTGATCATGCTCGCCGTGGTAGTTCACGCATGGTCGTATGCGATGGGTATGATTCGGTTCGCGGACAAGCGCCTTCCGCGAGCGGAGCGATGGCTGCGACGAATCGTCTATCTCGACATTGGAATCATTTTGGCCCTTATTGCGCTCCCTGAAAGCGTGCTGAGAAGCGGGCAAATCATTTCAATGCAACTTGCCGCCGCGATCTTTCTCGGAGCCTCGCTTTGCTTTGTCTATTTCGCTTTTCGGTATGGCCTGACAAAGCATCGTATCGTAGCGATTGCCACGCTTGTGCTTGTGGTCGCGGGTGCCCACGATTTGTTAACGTGGATGAATATTCTCTCAGACAATCTGTACATCAATGCACTGACATCCCAGGTACAGATTGTTTGTATCGGTTTTGCGCTGGCCAATGACTTCGTCGCAAACATTCGTCGTGTTGAACGATTCAATGAAGATCTTCAACTAAAGGTAGAGGAAGTGCGTCAGGGGCTCGAAAGCACGTTGAAGCGTCAATACGAACTACAACTGGCGAATGCACGGTTGAACGAGCGGTTGAACCTGGCACACGATCTGCATGATGGGCTGGGCGGCACGCTAGTAAGCAGCATCGCGCTTCTAGAGCAAAAGGGCGAGCTGCCTGCGGAACGCTTCCTGCCGATTCTGAAGGAGTTGCGCGATGATCTTCGTATCATCATCGATACGTCGTCGCAAGCGACCGCGAGTGACCATGGGCTTCAAGCCGTGCTGATCCCGATGCGGCACCGGTGGACGCGTTTGCTCGAAGCGCAAAATATCGATTGTCATTGGAATATTACCGGTCTCGCATCTTGTCGGTTGCCAGCGGGAAGTAATCTGGAGTTGATGCGTATCCTGCAAGAATCGTTGACGAACGTCATGAAGCATAGTGGCGCGTCGCGTGTCGACGTTACGTGGTGCGCGGTTCCTCACCAATTGATTTTGATTGTCCAGGATAACGGCATCGGCTTTCCGCGAAACGATGACTCGCCGAGCTTTGGGGCCGGACTGCTGAGTATTGCCAAGCGCGTGCGGCGTTGTGAGGGTACGGTACGGTTTGATAACAGGGACGGCGCTTGCGTGACCGTGATTGTTCCTTGTGAAGCCGAAGGACTAGTGCCTGGTTTGTGATGTCGCGCTGACCACCGGATTCCCGGTAGAGCCCGGACGGATAATCTCCGGTCGCTAATCCCAACACGGCGATTACTTGCAATTCCTTTTTTATTCAAGAGAATGTCCCGCGTTTACGCGTCGAACCGTAATGTATTGGTAGGCCTATGGAAATATTCGATGTTCGGTTTAATCAGCGTTAGACATCAAAAGTCCGTGTGATATTCGAGCAGTCGTTATTCCCTGGGGCAAATAGGGGAACGAGAAGAGAGTATTTGCAAGAAAGTGTCTCTCAAAATGACGAATTATTACCAAAATAATTGCTTAAGTCATTGATAAATATGATTTTTATCAATAAATGTTAGTGCCCCGTTACCATATCATCAAAAAAGACAATAAAGTTTTACCCTTGATAGGGAGGACGACTGGCAAACAGAGTCCTAGAATGTACTCAAGAAACCAAAAACAACGCGTCAAAGCATTAGCGCTTGTCCTTAACGACATCAGCTCTCTGGTGCCCACGGTTTCCAACCTGATACCTATTGGAGCGTCCAACATGAACACCAAATTCTTGCCGATCGTTACTATCGCTGCAGCCCTCGCCGTACCGGTTTTCGCGCATGCACAATCTGCAAACGGTCCAGTGACCCGTGCGGAAGTGAAGAGCGAACTGTCGCAGTTGGAAAGCGCAGGCTACAACCCGGGGGCTGACCGTGCCAATTACCCGGTGGACTTGCAACGTGCGGAACGCCGTATCAATTTTGGCGGTTCGAATGTGTCCAACTCGTCGGGCAGTTCGGTGTCGGGTTCGTCGGATTCGGCTCCTGGTCGTAATAACAGCAACAGCCAAGGCTGGAATCCTAACCCGGTGGACAACCACCCGGGTGCCTGATCAATGCGTGGACGGTATATGCGCAATATGACATGTGTTAACGAGAATTGTTCCTAGCGTACGCCGCGCCGACTGCCATGCCCCCGGCCAGACGACGCGGCGAGACACGATGGTTTTATTCTCCACTTAAAAAGCGCCGCATCATGCGGCGCTTTTTATTTTTTTAGGTGCAAAGAGTGCTGTTTATAGGCATTTCGATCGTTTTGCGTAAGAATCTTTTGCCTGGTACAGGGTTTTTGCTGATATCGCATGGACATAAACTGTAGTCAAGAAACCAAAATCAATTGCGTCACAACAATTGCGTGAGACATCGAAACAAAGAGATGCCCAGGTTTCCAAGCGAATAACATAACTGGAGTCATCACCATGAACACCAAGATTCTGCCCATTATCGCCATTGCAGCAAGCATGAGCGCCCCGCTGTTTGCGCATGCGCAATCCAACGTACCTGCTACGCGTGCCAGTGTCCGAGCGGAACTGATCCAGCTTGAAAACGCCGGCTACCGCCCGGAAACAGACCGTCTGAATTATCCGGTTAATTTGCAAAACGCCGAGCGGCGCCTTCAAAATACGCAAGCGCAGTCGTCAGGTTCGTCGACGTCGGGTAGCACCGCTTCGGGTGTACGCCAATCGGATAAGTCAGGGGACTGGAACCCGAACCCGGTCGATTACAGCCACTCATAATAGGCTCTTGTAGGTGCCAGATAAGCACCATGGGGGCTAACGCAGTATCCATGCCAACATCTGTCTCGACATTGCATCCCGGGAAAGCCGCTCATCAGAGCGGCTTTTTTGCATTCGCAATCCGGTATAGTGCTGCAAAGTTGGATGCGGCTGCGCCGTAGGCGGTCGAATGTCGGCGTTGTAAATGCGTGTGCCCGGCGGGAGCGCTGATTGACGTCATGAACCGCGACAAGGCGTGAGACTTCATCGCCGGTCATTTAAGGCATCGCCCAGCCGTTGCCGCATCTTGCCAGTTCTATAAGTCTTTGGGAGAAAAGCATGACCGCAGGTACAAAACGCGTACTGGTGCTCCATGGCATCAATCTGAATATGTTTGGTAAACGCGATCCGAAGCAGTACGGCACTGCAACGTTGGACGAGATCAATCACCAGGTAACGGTGCTCGGAAAAGAGCTTGGCGCAGAGGTGGAAGCGTTTCAAAGCAACTTCGAAGGCGAGATGGCGGAACGGATTCACAAGGCATTCGCCGACAAAGTGGATGCGGTCGTCATCAATGCGGGTGCGTGGACGCACTATAGTTATGGTATTCGCGATGCACTTGCCATTCTGACAGTGCCGATCATCGAAGTACACATGTCGAATGTACACGCCCGCGAAGCGTTCCGTCACGTGTCTGTTTTTTCGGAAGTCGTGAAAGGCCAGATATCGGGATTTGGTGTAGAGAGCTATTTACTGGGCTTGCGTGCAGCCATGGCCGCATTGCGTTGATCGGTCGATAAGCAAAGAAAAGTCGACCTCCGGATGAAGGTCGATTTTCGTGGCAAGCGGTATTAATACGGATTTGTTGATGCAGGTAGCGAGCCGCGTTGCACCAGGCGTCAATTGTTATCGTTCAGGCGGTATGAACCGCATCCAGCGGTTGCACCGTTTTCGCTTCCACTGAAAAGTCTTCCGCGTCGACATCGTAATTCGATGGCTCCCATCGCAGTACCAACAGCGTTGTCAAGCCGATCAACGGCGCCACGGAAATCACCCAGAACACTTGCGTACCTAGCGCGTGAGCCAGAATCGGGAACAGGAATAACGATAGTGTGGATGCGATACGGACGGTGGTTTGATGCAGTCCGACGCCCATCCCGCGTAGCGACGTAGGGTAGCTCAGCGACGCGTAGGTCATCGTATGCGAGCCTGGTCCCATGCCTTGGCCAAACAGGAATAGCGCCAACATCGCTAAAGAGATCACCACCTCCATACTGGTGCCGGGGCGGCCGATCACTGCCAATACCAGTAACGCAGTGAATTGAAAGGCATAGCCGGCAACGGTCATCGGCCATGCGCCCCATTTTGGTACGTATTTAACGGCCAGCATCCCACCTACGAAGGCAAAGCACAGATTGAGGACCAGTGAAGCGAGGATTGTATTCAGCACGTTCTGCGCGAGGAAGCTGGCAATAATGACGGGCAAGCCAAAAGCGACGGCATTGTAGGCAAATGATGAGGCGAAACCCATTACCGTATGCAGGATCGTTCTGCGCCGATAGATGCCTTGAAACAACGTCCCATAACTGCGCCAGCGTACACGTTTCGGCCGATCCGTTGCGGGATTGTGTCCGCTGTCGGTGTTCGGCGCGACAACCGCGTCGATCCCGTAGGACTTTTTTAATATACGCGCCGCGCCTTCCAGGTCGCCCTGGTTTGCCGCCCATACCGGGGACTCGCTCATATAGCGGCTACGCACCGCGATGATTACCAGCGCCGGTACTGCGCCAAAGCCAAGCGTCAGGCGCCATAGCAGGTTCGAATGGCTTTCGGGTAGGAAAGTGAAGCCGGCAAGTACCAGTAGATAACTGACGCTGATTGCGGCATACCAGACCGGGCACCACATTGCCACGCGTGACGCTTTGTTGCCGGGTCCCCGCAGGCGCGAGAACTCCGCCAGGAAGGCCATGGCGACAGGAAGATCGATACCCACGCCCAATCCCATGACGAAACGGGCGCCGCCCAATACCCAGGCATTCGGCGCGAGCGCGCATACGATCGCAGCCACGACAAAAAACAGCATATCGGCCATGAAGACGCGATAGCGACCGATACGGTCGGTGAGATAACCGCCGATAAATGCACCGATCACCGCACCGAAGGTGATAGCGGAGGTTACCGCGCCAAGGCCTGATGGCGTCAGTGCGAATTCCTTGGTGATATCCTTTACGCCGAACGCCAGTGCACCCAGGTCATAAGCATCGAGGAAGACGCCGCCCAAGGCAATCGCAACGACGACACGCGCATCAGCACCGTGGACTGCGCCAGTGTTAATGAGATGTGAGACATCGCTCGCGCGCCGAATGATCGGGCGGAGCGGCAACGACGGAGAAGCGGTGGAACGCATGGAACTTGATTAAATATCGCGAACGTGTAAAAAGCTGCTAGAGGCGCGTTGAGGCGCGCGCAGGGCAACGTGCGCGAATTCTAAGATGACGGAAAGGATCTTTTAAATCTTTTCTGGTTATGTGCTTAGATCGACGGTCAGCAGGAGATGCAGTGGAAAAGGGCCTGACTTTGTTGACCGCCTGCTCCCGTCACGCGGCCAGCGCCAGGCTGCTGCGGGAGCGCTGTTGGCGCAGCGCTTCGATAACACCTTGCTGGACGTGGTTCACCGCGTCTGCGAGGTTGTGAATGTAGGCGTCTTCGATCGCGTGAGCGGAAAGCGCGCTCTGTAGACGCCATAAGTACTCGGCGTTGCTACCCCAGGGCCCTTGCGCTTGGGCAATGGCGGCCGCGACGCTAGGTAGATCGCCTTCGTCGTCAAAGTGCGGATGCGTGCTGTTGGCCACAAACGCGAGAGCCTTGACTTGGGATCCGTCTTCCAATGTCACTTCAACCCATGTGGGAACATAGGCACCCATTGCCATTTCCCTAATCCAGACCAGACGCAACTCATTCAACAGGTCGGCAGCAGCAATGCGATAGATCAAGCCACGGGTTTCACCGCCGGGGCACAAGGCCAGCATCCGCCCTGGTAATTGTGGCGAGCCACGACCAGCAATCAATTTTTGGCAGAAGCGGCGATGCCACCCGGACAGGGTCGCAATATGTTGCGCGCCGTGCCGTAACTGCGGATTCCATATCAGTGAGCCGTAAGCGAACAGCCAGACGTCACCGGTCCGTGAGGCATCCGCCGCAGCCGGTCTCGCGCAGGCTAGCTGCGCCAGCGTGTCATGCATCGATGCTTCAATGGCGGCGGTCGACCAACGCAAGTGCGCCGGCACGCCGGCCAGGCTGGACAGGAATGCACCGGTAGTAAGGCAGCCACGCGTCACCATGAGAGCGGATCATTGACAACTGGAATGGTTGTCACGATACCGAACGCACCAGCGCAGGGGAAATAACCGTTTGCGATAACGATATGCAGAGAACCACTTGGCCAGGCATCGGCGGTGTGCGTGCCACCGCCATGCGTGGCGGTGGCAATTTGGCAGAGGGGTTACTCCGCCTTCTCTATTTCTATCGCACGATGCAGCGAGCGCCCTTGCCACAACAGGGCATGGGCTTCCAGCGATGCGTGCTGCTCGATTGCCCGCACTGTGCCGACGATGATCGAATGGGAAAAGCCATCATGTACGTTGGCCACCTCACAATCAAACGCGAGATGTGCGCCCGCGAGCAAAGGCGCGCCGGTGACGCCGGCGGTCCACGTCAGCCCGTCAAAGCGCTCGGCGCCACGGCGGGTGCTGAATTGCTCGAGCACATTGGACAGTTCACCGCTCAGCACGTTGACGGCGAAAAAGCCGCTACGCAGAATGATGTCGTGTGTGGAAGAACTGCGGTTCACGCAGGCGATCAACGACGGCGGTTCCGCGGACAAGCTACAGACCGCGGTGGCAATCAGGCCCACGGGCGCGTCGCCATCGAGCGTCGTGATGGCGGTGACGGCACCCGGAAAGCGTGACATGGCGTCACGAAAATCTTTAACGAGGTCAGCAGATTCCACGAAAACAATCCTGTTTCTGAAAAGAGAGCGAACCTGCGCATGGTAACACCAGCCAGAGATGCAACAACGGTGCTCCAAATATTCCGAAGATGGGAATGGATATACGAAATGCTTCGTAGGGACCCATCAACGGCTTCTTATACTACCTGTTGGTTGTAATCAACGGTTAATAATAACCTCGCGACGCCAGAGGTGTTCTTCAGGGCGGCGTTGATGCAAGAACAAATCGATCCGACAGGATCGGAAAGGATGACGGAACGTGCATAAGCAAAAGCGAACTTTCTTGAAGCAAGGCGTGGCATTGAGTGGTTTGGCGCTGGCGGGAGCGGCTGGTGGCCTGGCGGCGCTGGCTGGTGTCAGTACCCGCGCGCAGGCGGCGGGGAAGGCAGTCGAACTGTTGAACGTCTCGTACGATCCCACGCGTGAGCTATATAAGGCCTACAACGCCGTGTTCGCGGCGCATTGGAAGCAAACAACCGGGCAGGACGTGACGATCCGGCAGTCGCATGGCGGTTCCGGCTCACAAGCGCGATCGGTGATCGATGGCGTTCCGGCCGACGTCGTGACGCTCGGGCTGGCGCCGGACGTCGACGCGTTGGTCAAGCATGGCGGTCTGATCCAGGCCGATTGGCAGAAGCGTCTGCCAAACAACTCGGCGCCCTATACATCGACGATCGTGCTGGTGGTGCGCAAGGGTAATCCAAAGGGCATCAAGGATTGGGGTGACCTGGCAAAGCCGGGTGTAGCGGTAATCACACCGAATCCGAAAACATCCGCCGGTGCGCGCTGGAATTATCTGGCTGCATGGGAGTACGGGCGTCGGCATTTCGGCGGGGATGCGGGTGCGAAGGACTTTATCCAGAAGGTGTTCAAGAACACACCGGTGCTGGATTCCGGCGCTCGAGGATCGACGATTACGTTCGCGCAACGCGGCGTGGGCGATGTGCTCGTCTCCTGGGAGAACGACGCGCATCTTGCCGAAAAAGAATTTGGCCAGGGGCAGTTCGAAATCATCGCACCGAGCGTGAGTATCTTGTGTGAACCGACAGTGGCTGTCGTGGATAAGAACGTCGATCGCAAGGGTACGAGAGCGGTCGCGGAAGCGTACTTGAAATATCTATATTCGGACCCGGCGCAGGATATTATCGGCCAGAATTTTTACCGGCCTATTGGTGCCGTGGCGAAAGCGAAATATGCAAGCCAGTTTCCGAATCTAACGCTGGTGACAATCGATGGTGCATTCGGCGGCTGGTCGACGGCGGACAAAACGCACTTTGCCGATGGCGGTACCTTTGATCAGATCTATACCAAGCGGAGTTGATCGCTAATTCAGTAGGGTGATGTAAGATCAGTCGGCCTGCGGGTCGACTTTTTTACTTGTGGCCCATGTGATGTTTATCCTGAAGTGGTGTTAGGGCCTTGAATCGTTCTAAATGATACATACTCAGCCATGCTTGCATCGGCAATACCGTCCGGTCGGAAGGCGACGGTGACACGATGGACATCACGGACGAGCAAACTACCAGGTCATGATCCCTTTAACCCGACGTCAGTTCGTGCACCGCGCATTCTGCGGCTTGGCAACGATGCCATTCCTACGCATTCGCATGGCGGGTGCGGCGGAACGCTTTGTACCATTGCGTGAAGTTGCCGCGGCGAGGGGATTGACGTTTGGTTTTGCACTGGACGCTGCAAAGCTGGCTCAGGATGAGGTGTACCGCGCGTTGGTCATGCGTGAGGCCAGTATTGTCGTACCCGAGAATGCGTTGAAGTGGGCGACGGTTCATCCGGAACCGCAAAGATACCATTTTGCGCCGGCAGACAGCATCGCAACGTTCGCGAAGGCGCACGACCAGCGTATGCGGGGGCACGCCTTTTGCTGGCATCGGGCGTTGCCGGACTGGCTGCTGCATGCGGTGACGCCAGCCAATGCCGAAGCGGTCCTTACAATGCATATCAATACGGTCGCACGTCATTACCGGGGCCAGATCGTTTCGTGGGATGTCGTCAACGAAGCAATTCAGGTGGAAGATGGTTTGCCAGGAGGCATGCGGCACGCATTCTGGTATCAAATGTTGGGCGAACGCTATGTCGAGCTGGCGTTTCACGCCGCGCACGAAGCCGATCCGGACGCGGTGCTTTGTTATAACGATTACGGCCTCGAGAATGACGGCCATTATGGCGACACAAAGCGGTCGGCCGTACTGGCGATGTTGCAGGGGCTGCGGCAGCGTGGTGTACCGGTTCACGCGCTGGGCATTCAATCGCATTTGCGTGCTGGTGAAGTCAGAGGATTTGGCGCGGGGTTGTCACGCTTTATTCTCGCGGTGCGCGATCTTGGATTGTCGGTTCTCGTAACCGAGCTGGATGTGGATGACAGCCGTCTTACAGGATCTATGGATGAACGCGATGATATCGTCGCGGCAACGTATAAGCGGTATCTCGAAGTCGTGCTTGCAACACGCGCCGTATCAACCGTCATCACGTGGGGCGTGTGGGACACGCCACATCGCACGGGCGCCACGCCAGGCAATGGACCATTGGCGCAACGACCGTTGGCCTTTGGCCCAGAGGGCCAGATCAAACCTGCAAGCTGGGCTATCGCGCACTGTTTGGCGCGCTGATACCTGATGGTGGCCGAGCACACTGCCTACTCGCTATGACTGATTAATCCGCCGGGAAAAAGCCCGGACGCACCGGCTCGATACCACCCCTATCTTCCGCGACGGCGGTGACGGCTGCAGCACATACATTCACTGTCTTTCCCGCGGGCGTATCGCCCATAGTGGTGACGTTTGTACGTGTAAAGAACGCGGAGCCCGGAATCAACGCCGTAGCGAACGCGCATAAACATCCGGCGACGACTTCCAGCAAGCGCACTTCCAACAGCGGTGTCATGGCAAAACCGAGCGAGGCATAGACCAGCGCGACGAGAATCGTGATGAAGAAAACCCCGCGCGCATAGGCGTGGAGGATGTGATACGCCCAGCCGCCAACACAGAGCGCCATCAACAGGCAATCGAACCATAGCGAATGGCCGATCCACGTTACCAGTAGGGCGCTTGCCAGCACGCCGGCGACTGTGCCGCCCAGACGCTGAAGACCGCGGCGCAGCGCGTCGGTCCGGGAGCGCGTGCCCATGAATACGACGAAGACACTGATCACGGCCCAGCACCACCGTTCCGGCGACAAAGAATGGCCTACGGCAATCGCGAGCACGGCAGCGCCCATTCCACGTACCGCTGGCGACCAACAGAGGGAAGCGTGCATCTCACGCCATGACGTCACGGGGATTGATGAATTGTCGGGAGCGCCGGCGTCGCCAATGGATCGCGCGCTTGGCGCACGAATCGGCCATATCCAACGACAGGTCATCATGACAACGGCAAGTCCTACCAATGACACCGCCAACGCTAACGCGGTGTGGTCCGCATCAGGGTGTAAATAAATGCCGAGGTAGTAGGCGACCAGGGCGTTCAATGCTGCGCCAATCGCACGTGGCCCCCAGTTCTGCAATAGCAGTCCGACAAAGAAAATAGCCAGAAAGCCGATGCCTGCAGTCACGACCGAGTAGTTCATTAGCGCACCCGCCAACCAGGCGATACATGTCGTGCCGTACAGGATGAACAGCGTGTGCCACCAACGCGTTCGATGATCATGCTCTGCGCCATTGTGTTGCGTGCTGTCGCGCAGGAACAGCGGACATACCATCCCGAACAGTACGCCCACGCCCGCCATGGGAATCGGCAATCCAAGGTAATGTAAGGTGGGAACGGTCAGGGCCGCGGTGGTCGCGGCAGCAGTGACGCTGACGAGGCCGTAGTGCAAATGGGCCAGGGCAGGCGTGCTGTTCAGTTCGTCGGCGCGTACGTGGCGTAGCGTGCCGAGTGCGGCGGCGTTGATCATGATCGATGAGTCCAGACCGAGGCAGGAAGTCGCTTGTGGCAACCACCTGTCTTTAGGGAATGCTCCCTGAATGTCAAAGTGCCGCGCGGTGCGCGGTGTCGGGATCACCAACAAAGCGCAATTGCACGGCCTGTCTGTATTTCTGCTCGCACCTTCAATGGCGCGGCGGCGAGTCAACCGTCGGCGGTGGCGAGTAGGCCAAGCATGACAAATCGACGAGCTGCGGCTGGCATTGTACGGTAGCGAGCCGCTCGTGCGCTATCTCCCAATGAAATTTCGGCAATCACGATCCTGACGTGACCAAAATAGTCTAGCGCGCCGCATTCATCCGCGGCGTTTCAAGATACTGAGGCGAGGGGGAAAAGCAACGGACATGGATCGTGTCGGCATCGTCAACGGCGTCAGGCGATTCTCCGTGAACGTCAGGCCTATTCCTGGGAAGAGGCGGACCACACCACGCTAGCGGAAGCCAATGCGCTTTTGCGCCTCGTCGAGGAGGGGCGCTCTGCCATGGCAAAAAGCGATTTTCGAGGCCTGGTCCGATCCCCGTCCGCTATCGGCCGACGTTATTGAATTCTTCGACTATTACATGCACGACAGCCAGGCCGCCTGGGCGCATTACAGAGACAAGGCGGCGGTAGCTCTTATACAGAATGGCGCATCGCAGACGTGCGCCATCGCTTTCATGAAGCAGGCCCGCGAGTACTGCGCCAAAGCACAAGGGGAAAGTGACGCCGGCACTATCGCATTCTTACGGCCGAGGACGCTTTTCTTTGGCGAAAAGGAAGATGTGTTCGCGGTGACTGACACAGGATACTGATCGTGGCCCAGATAGAAAGTGAGAGGGATGGCGGTGGGTACCACGGCTATTTTTTGCGTGCGACCAGCCAATCCGGGGAAATAGTCCAGGACTCAGCCAAAGGCGGATCACTGACAGTCAAACGCAAAAGCGCAGCCCGACCGACAACCGTCAGGCGTACCTATCCATGCACGTCAAACCCCTCACTCAAAATCAGGAATGCGCAGCTACGGGAACGGTGGCCGAGTCGATGCTCACCGGAGAGACGGCCGATGCCGCGGACACGGCGTTGACCGATGCCGCCATTGCGCCGGTGGCGGCTTCCGTTGCGGCAACGATCGTTTCGGTCACGCTGGCGGTAGCGGCTGCCAAACTGTCGGACACTGCCCCGGCAGCCGTGCTTAGCGTATCCGACACCTGTGCAAACTGGCCGCGTGCCGACACGTCGGGACCTGCGGGTCGGGCGCTGTCACCATACAGTGCGTCCATTTGTGCATATTGTTGCGCGAACAGTTTGCCACGCAGCCACACATAGAGTCGTTGTCTGAGCATCGTCAATCCCCGGGCGATAGATAGGGTGTGAGTCGGGGCAGGGGGTCCGCTTTTTATCGGATCGGCTGCTGGTTTTATGTCGACAACGGAGTAAACGGCGCACGCGGGAAGAACTTTAGGATTTTTTTGAGAATTTATTTTTTTACCGTTACTTCACCATGAGCCCGACATCTTGATCATTGCACGTTGATAAATCGGTAAATTCGATCAATAAGAGTCGCTAAACGCATTGACTAAGGTAATTTCTACAGATAAAAACGGCCGAAACGGGCGATGGTCAAGCGCGTAGGTGTGGCCTCCGTCCACGGTGGGACGGAATCAGGATTGCGCGGAACGGGAATCCTAGTCTGTCGTGGCGCTGACACGGGCCATCGCCGGCGCGCCAACCCCAATTGGGAAGGCAGGTACCGAATGACCGCGCGGTACCGTGCGAGTCGGCTTACGAGGGCGCGTCGGTGGTTTGCTGTGCAAATCGTCGTCGTTCGCGTCGAGTGCCATGGCATGACTCTGGCCTGCTTCCAAGACGAAGAACGCGACCGCGTCGGTCAGTTCCCGACCTTGTTGGCGCAGCGATTCGGAGGCCGCCGCCGCTTCTTCGACCAGCGCTGCGTTCTGTTGGGTGACTTTGTCCATCGTGGATACGGCTTCGTTGACCTGTCCGATGCCATGTCCCTGCTCGTTCGATGCGCTGGCGATGTCCGCCATCAACATGCTGACCCGGGTAATCGCCTGTTGGACTTCATGCATCGTGCCCCCCGCTTCGCCGACCAGCGTGGAGCCTTGCTGGACCTGAACGACCGACGTCGATATCAGTTCCTTGATCTCCTTCGCGGCAGAAGCGGACCGCTGTGCCAGGTTCCGGACTTCCCCGGCCACCACCGCAAAGCCGCGCCCTTCTTCCCCTGCCCGCGCCGCTTCCACCGCGGCGTTCAACGCCAGAATGTTGGTCTGGAACGCGATGCCTTCGATCAAACCCGTGATGTCGGCAATCTTTGATGAACTGCGTTCGATGTCATGCATCGTGTTCACCATGCGATCGACGAGATCGCCACCCTTCGTTGCAATTTCCGATGCGTTGGTCGCAAGCGCCGTTGCTTGATGCGCGTTTTCGGCGTTTTGATGCACCACTTGCGTCAATTCATCCATGCTGGCTGCCGTTTCTTCGAGGGATGCGGCTTGTTCCTCGGTACGTTGGCTCAGATCCATATTGCCGGCAGCGATCTCACGCGTTGCGGTACCAATTGAATTTGCGCTATTTCGTACGCGTCCGACAGTCTCCCGTAGATGCGCGTTCATTTCCGCCAGGGCACGCAGCAGGGTGCCGGTCTCATCGTTCGATGTTGCGACGATTTTGCTGGTCAAGTCACCCTTGGCGACGGTTTGCGCCACCCGGACCGCACGGTCGATAGGGCGGGTGATAGAGCGGGTAATGAACCAGCAGGCTAGGGTCGCCAACGCCACGGCGCCCACGCACAGGGCAATCTGGAGATTACGTTGAATCACGAATTGCGCGTCATATTCGGCGACGCGTTCGCGTTGCACTTCGCGGGTGTACGTCGCGTACGCATCGGTCGCGGCGATCAATGCGGTCAGCAAAGGGCGGCAGTCTTCGTCCAGCATGACAACGGCCTGCTGGTGATCGCCGCTCAAGGCCAGGGAGACGATCTTCAACGCGACCGGGCTATATAGCGCTTCGATACGATTCATTTCGGCAACCAGGGACCTGGCCTTGTCACTGGCATCACGCGCATTGTTTATCATGTCGTTCAACTGCTTGAGGCGATTGACGACATCGCCTTGCGCCTGTTCAACGGCGGCGCGTTCCAATGTGACATCGGCCGGCTTCGTGACCAGGACCAAGTTCCGCGCGGCGATGGCACGGCGATCAACTGCCGTGCGGAACTGGCTGGCGACGTCGGCGCGTGCGCTAACGCCGTCGACGAAATGCGAGAAGCCATCCGTCGCCCAACCCAGCGCGCGAAGCGACATCGCGGATACGATCATCACGAGCAACGCCAATACGCCAAAGCCGGCGATTAGCTTGTTTTTTATGGTCATGTTGGCAAGATTCATTGCGCGTCTCGGTGGAAAGTCGGCCTTGTCAGCCGCATTGGATCGCTGCGCTTAAATATGCAAAAAGGCGGTGGTCCAATGCGGTTTTGGTGCATAAAAAGAAAGAAGCACTTTTTCCGGCTATGCGTTGATGATGCGCTCGCTAAACCGAAAAATAAAAATGAGGCTGGCCGAAGTAGCGCAATGTGCTTTGAATGACAAAACTACTTGCCGTGGCGGTAACCCTCGCCATTGCGTTGACGTCGCGCGCTTCTGCCGGTCGCATCGCGATTAACGACTCGGAATGACACTAGTGAAGGGGGACGATCAAATATAGTGCAGCATTAGTGGATTACTTCGATTTATTCAAACGAGTGTTTTTAAATCAGTCAAGATAAAGTTTTCGATAGCCAGAGAAACATAAGTCCCTGAACTTTTGGAATACCAAAGCGCGGCTGTCCATAGGGGAACGGTCCGGTTTCGCCGGTGGGCACATAGCCTCGACGCCGATAGAACGCAATCAGTTCCTCACGGGTATGTAAAACGCACAGTCGCATCGTGTCCACTCCCCAGGCTTGACGCGCATGCTTTTCGGCTTGCTCTAACATACGCTTTCCGAGTCCGCGTGCCTGCAAGTCCGGCGCGACGGCAAACGCGCCGAAATAGGCTGCCGAAGCAACCGCGTCGCGGGCGGTGTTACAGGTTGCCACCAAACGGGGCCCCGTCGGTGTCGATGCAAATGCGACGATGACGACGCTGTCGGCATTGGTGATGGTTTCGAGGACTTCGGCCGCGTCGGTTCGCTGACCATCCAGTAGATCAGACTCCGTCGTCCAACCTTGTTTTCCGGATTCACCTCGATACGCCGATTGCATCAAGGCCACGATGGCATCGGTATCGTCAGGTTTCGCCAAACGAAAAGTCCATTCAGTCGACATGCGGCCATCTCGATAAAGTTTCGGAAAAGCATTGTACGGTGAGGGGATCGGTCTGACCAGCATGGCAGGTAGTGGGCGCGCGGCTGGTAACATGACGACCGGCGCCGTCGCCGTTTTGTCTTTTGTCTTTTGTCATTTCTTTCGCGTTTTGCCTGGACCCCATGCCGATGTTCGATACGCCCGATACTGTGGGCCCCACCGATTGGTTTGACGCAGCTGCCATGGCGCCGGATGCCGCGCCACCCGCCGCGACGACGCGGGCCGGCACGCCAACCTCGCCGGAACCCGCTGCGGATCAGGTCGCCGTCACTGACAGTCGACGCGGGTTGCGCCTTCTGCATACGGCGGATTGGCAAATCGGCAAGCCATACAACAACTTCCCGACTGAAGACGGCGTTATGTTGGTCGAGGCCCGTTTTCAGGTAGTGGAGCGTATTGCGCGGCATGCGCAGGCGGAAGAAGTGGACGCCGTGCTGGTCGCGGGCGACGTGTTCGATGCGCAAGGACTCAGTGATCGCACGATCCATCGCTTGTTCCATAGCCTCGCGGCATTTTCCGGCCCCTGGTTGATGTTGCCGGGTAACCATGATGCGGCGCTGTCCGAATCCATCTGGTCGCGTGCGCAACGCTTAGGCTGTGTTCCCGACAACGTGCATCTTTGTCTGACGCCACGCGTTCATTTGTTCGAACCGTTGCGCATGGCGATTCTGCCGGCACCGCTGACGCAACGCCATACGCATCATGATCTGACTGAGTGGTTCGCCCAGGCCGACACACCGCCAGGGTGGTGGCGCATCGGGCTGGCACACGGTAGCGTGCAGGGCATCCTTGCCGATGATATCGATTCGAGTAACCCGATCGCACCGGATCGCGCTGACCAGGCGGCGTTGGACTACCTGGCATTGGGGGATTGGCACGGTACGCGCCGTATCGATGCCCGCACTTGGTATAGCGGCACACCGGAAACGGATCGCTTCCGCGCCAACGACTCTGGACAAATATTATTGGTGTCCTGGGCCGCGGCGCCGGCCGACAACCATGTGCCGCGTGCTGGCACGGCGCGTCGCGAGCTGCCGACGGTCGTACCGTTGCCGTTCACGCAATATCGCTGGCGCGCCCATGCCGCTTCCTTACAGGTCGACAGTGATCTCGATGCGTTGCTGCAAGATGTCGCCGCGTTGCAGGCCAATGATGTCGTGCAATACCAGGTGGCGGGGCAGGTTGACCTGGCCGGGCAGCAACGACTGCAGCGCGCACTGGATCGCGCGCAAGGGCGCGCCCGCAGCGTGACCGCCGATATGCGCGCTCTGCGCTTGCAGCCCACGGCGGAGGACATCGCCGCTCTTCATGCGGATGGCTATCTGGGCGACGTGATCGCGACGTTACGCGATGTGCAAGAACAGCCCGATGTAGAGAAAGCCGAATGCGCGCACGATGCCCTCGTGCTGCTGGCCGGAATGCTGCAGCCTGGCGAGGATCGTCAATGAAACTGCAACGCATTCGCCTCGAACAGGTTCGGCAGTTCCGGCAGCCTTTGGAACTGCGAGACCTGGACAATGGTATCAATCTGTTTAGTGGCCCAAACGAAGCAGGTAAGAGTACGGTGGTCGCCGCTATCCGCGCGGCCTTTTTGGAACGGCATCGATCAAATGGGGTTGAAGACCTACGACCGTGGGGTGACAGTGCCGCCGCGCCGGAAATCGATATCGACTTCGAGATCGACGGTCGATCCTATGCATTGTCGAAGCGGTTTTTGCAACGTAAGCGCTGCATGCTACGTATTGGCGAGACATCGATCGCCCACGTTGGCACTCGGCTTGCTGCAACAACGCTCGATGGTGCGGCCGCGGAAGATAAACTGGCCGAATTGCTTGGGTTTCATTATGCTTCGCGCGGCGCGAGTGATGCGCCGCAGTGGGGGGTGCCTGGCTTGCTCTGGATTCAGCAAGGTAGCGGGCAAGCCTTTCGGGAGGCCATCACTTATGCGACCGATCATCTGCGAAGCGTGTTGCAGGGCAACCTGGACGCGCTATCGAGTACGGGCGCTGACGCGGTGACGGCGCAGGTGGAAGCGGAGCGTAATATATTGCTGACACCAACTACCGGGGCGCCCCGCGGTGCGTATGCGGAAGCCATCGCGCGGTATCAGGTCCTATCCGAACAACGCGAGACCCTGGCGCGGCAGATCGCGACGTATCGCCAGCAAGTCGATGCGCTAAGCGCATTGCGTCGTGCCCATGCCGAAGACAGCGCGGCGCAGCCTTGGCAAGCGTTGCGTGCGCGGCAGCGGGATGCGGAACAGCAGCTCGCCGGGGTGGATGCGTTGACGCAGGCATTGCAGGAGTCGCGTCGACATTGGGAGCAATGTACTGCGCGGATCGACTTGCTGCGCGAACAGCGCGAAGCATTTGACGCGCAACGCAGCGCGTTTGAACTGCGGCAGACCACGGAAGCGATGGCAGCAGAAAAGCGCGCCGAGGCCGATGCCGTATTGAAGCAATGCGCCGCTCGCCGTGAGCAAGCTGAAGCAACGCTGGACCAGGCGGATCGACAGGTCACCCGCTTGCAGGGCCGGCTGCGCGCGCTGCAATGGTGGCGTCAACGTGACGATGCCATTGCGTCGGCGGAGAAGGCCAAACATCAGTTGGAGCAGGCGGAGGATGCCCAAACATGGGTACGCGCATGCCAGACCGCCGCATCGGCGCTTGCCATCGACGACGGGGTGCTGGCGACGCTTCAGCAACAACGTGACGCTTTGCGAGATCTTCGGGTGCGACGCGAAGTGGCGGCCACGCGTGTGCGGCATGCGTTGCTTCCCGGCGCCACGCTGCAAATAGGCGACCTCGCGCTCAGCGGAGATGGTGAGCAGTTGTTGCTGTCCGCGAAGACAATCGTTATCCCGGATATCGGTCGTCTTGAAATTGTTCCTGGGGGAGCCGACCTGACAACAATGGCGCGAGACGAAGCGGCATTGCAGGGCGTACACGATGCGTTATTGGCCGTACACGGGTTGACTGATCTGGACGCGGCACGTGAACGCCGTGAGGCGTCGCGTATTGCCCAGGCGGATCTGCAGGCAGCGAAAGCGGCGCTCCACGCCCTGGCGCCGCAAGGCGTGGAGGCGTTGCGTGATGCCCATCACGCCTTGCGCGACAGCGCTGATCGTTTGCGGACACCGCCCTCTGGTATCGAGGCGTATGTTGATGTGACGCAAGATATCGCCGTCACCATGAACGCCAACGCCGATCTCATGGCGGACGTCGCTACGCTTGAAGCGGAGGCAGCGATGCAAGTTGCCGCGCAGTCGGATGCGCGGCTGCAGATGGAGCGGATCACGCGGCAGTGGCATGATGCGCGACTGCTGGCTGCGCAGGCTCAGTCAGGGGCCGAGGCCGCGCAGCGCGAGCGGCAGCAGGCGCAGTCGGCGCTAGAGGCCCCAGACCGTGAAGCGCGGGTCACGGCCATCGCCCGGCAATTGACTGACGCATTGGCGCAGGCCCGCACACTGCAGGATGGCATTGCCCAACAGGAGCGTGAAATCGCGCAGGCGCGGCCGGACATTCTGCGCCAGGATATCGCGCGTTTCGCGCGCAGTGCGGAGCAACACGCTCTGCAACACGATGCGCGAGGCAAGGCGCTGCTGAAATTGGAAGTATCGCTGGAGGCTGCGGGTGCACAGGGGCTTGATGAGTTGGCCGCCGATGTTGCACGGGCCTTGGCCGAGGCGGAACGTCGCCGCGACGAGATGCGGCGGCGGGCATCGGCGCTCGATTATTTGCTGATGTTGCTCCGCGACAAACAGAGGGCATTGGTACAGCGGTTGCAGGCGCCATTGCAACGTTATCTTCAGCATTACCTGTCATTGCTGTTCCCAGGCGCGGCATTAATGCTGGATGCGCAAATGCAACCCGTGACATTGGTGCGGGAACGATATCGTCATATCGGTGACGCAGTCGGCGACGCCAGCGGGGTACCACCGGGTGCGGGTGACGAGCAGGCCGATGTCGACGCATTGAGTTTCGGCGCGCGCGAGCAATTAGGTGTTCTCACGCGCCTTGCCTACGCCGACTTGTTGCGGGAGGCCGGGCATCCGACCTTGCTGATGCTGGACGATGCATTGGTACACAGCGACGAGATACGCCTCGCGCAGATGAAGCGAGCGTTGTTCGATGCCGGAACGCGGCACCAGATTCTTCTATTCACCTGCCATCCGGAGCACTGGCGAGACCTGGGTGTTACGGCCCGAACGCTGGGTTGAGGGTGGCCAACACGCGCAGCGTCGCGCAATCGGGCACATGACGAGGTTCAACCTGCCGTCTCGTCATGCGTGCGCGGCGCGTGGGCGAGCACACGATCTTCGTTTGCCAGGCGAACGGTGTTTTTGCCCGACGCTTTCGCCTCGTACATGGCTAGGTCGGCGCAGGTGAGTAAGCCTTTCGCCGTGATCGGGCGCGTAGGTCGCCCGGTGTAATAGGCAATGCCGATGCTTGCACCAATGCGCACTTGGTGCGTGCCGATATCGACCGGCACATTCAGCGCTTCGATCAGACCGCTTGCCACGCGTCGCGCATCGGCGGCGACGAGGTGGTGCGTGTTTAACGCATGTAGCACCAGCACGAATTCATCGCCTGCCAACCTGGAAACCACGTCACTGGCGCGTACCGTCGCGCGCAATCGGTCGGCCACTCTTGTCAACAGCACATCGCCGCTCTCGTGTCCGTAAAGATCGTTGACGCGTTTGAAGCCGTCAAGGTCGAGAAACAGGATGGCCAGTGGTGCACTGTCAGCGATAGCATCGCTGACATGTGCAAGTAAGGCACGACGGTTTGGCAACAGCGTCAATGGGTCTTGCAATGCCTGCTCCGTCAGCGACGACTCGAGGCGTTTGCGTTCGGTTACGTCATAGCTGACGACATAGAAGCCGTTGATCACGTCGTGTTTATAGTGGGGGATGTAGGTCGCGCTCCATACACGGCCGGAGGCCTCGTCATAGACGACGTTCTCGTTAACGACGCGTTCCCCGGCCAGCACGCGCTCTAACATCGGGGCGAGCCGGGCCATCAGGTCCGGCCGGACGACGTCCGCGACACGGCGTCCCGGCAACTGCGAGGCGTCGCAGTGGAAGACCTCGCCATATGTGGCGTTGGTGAATCGATAACGGAGATCCACATCGATATCACCGATCAGAACCGGCAGATTGTCCGTGATCGTCTGCAATGTTTCACGACTGGTGCGCAACGCCTCCTCGATCAGTCGTCGTGCCGCAATCGTCCGATCGCGTTCGGCTACGACATGGGCAAGGTCGGTGTTTACCGCTTTCAATTCGGCCGTACGTTGCTCCACACGCGCTTCCAGTTCCGCGCGTAGTTCCGCCAGGGCATCGTCACTTCGTTTGCGTTCCGAAATGTCTTCGACGACGGAGATATAGTGCAGCGGTTGCGTATCCGACGTGCGGGCCAACGCAACCGTCACATTGACCCAGACATATTCGCCATTGCGCCGGCGATAGCGCCGTTCACGTGAATATGAACTGATGGCGCCGCTCTGCATGCGGGCCGTATCCGCCGCCGCCAATGCAACGTCGTCGGCATCCGTGAATTCACTGAAATGCTTGCCTTGCAACTGCTCTACCGTATAGCCGAGCATCGATGCAAAGCGCTGATTTAATTGCTGCAGACGTCCATCCATTCCTAGCACGACCATCCCGACCGCTGCCTGGTGAAACGTGGCGTGCAGAACTGCGCTCGATTCTTCCAGCGCACGACCCTCGGCGCGTTGCATCGACTGTGACATCTCCGTGGCCTCGCGCTGCAGCAATTCCCGCCGGACAATCGCGGCAAGGTCTCGTAACGCTTCTTCCTGTTCGGACGTCAGTTGTCGAGCCTTGGTGTCGATGACGCACAGGGTGCCCAGCGCATGCCCTTGCGATGAACGCAATGGCATGCCGGCGTAGAAGCGAATATGCGGGCTGTCGGTAACGAGCGGATTGTGCTGGAACCGCGGGTCATTTTCGGCATCGGGCACCACGAACAGGTCATCGCTGACCATCGCGTGGGGACAGAACCCGATATCGCGCGGCGTGTGCTTTGATTCTATGCCAACGCTGGACTTGAACCACTGACGTTCGTTGTCGACCAGGGTCACCATTGCCATGGGGGTGCCGGCAATGATCGACGCCAACCGCGTCACGCGATCAAACGTCTCCTCGGGCGGCGTGTCCAGCAGATTCAGGCGTTGTAGCAGCGCGACGCGTGCATCTTCATCAGGAAAGGCTGGTGCGGGTGTGGCGTGGGCAGAGACAGACATCACGGTTCAACGACGGATGGATGTATGGGCAGTTTATCTTGAATTTCAGCCGATTCCCTGGATTTCGGCCGATCAAGCGTCAGGCATCGTTACCCATATCGGCACATCCAAATCCTGTTCGTTCAGGTTCAAGCCATCGCCAACCCGGTCAACGACGATGAAGTCCGTGGTTCCCGGAAGTGCCAGCAGCGGATGGTGCCAGACTCCCTTCGCATAGTTCACTCCTTGCCAGCCACTGCTGGCAAAAGCGCGGATCCGCGACGGATCGAGGGGGCCGGCCGGTGCGACCACGACCAGGTAGCGCGCCTTGGTCAAGGGAATGAATGCCTGACTGCCGAGGGGATGACGCTCCATCATCTTTATCTCGAAGGGCAAGGTCCGGGGCTGGCCACGGAATAGGTTGATGGCGGTACGGCCACCCGCCTCTTCGACATCGACTTTCGCGAGGTCGTGAAAACGGATGGTCGTACCCAGATTAATGGGAATCTGGCGCGCCCCTTCCAATGCGATGACATCGCCGAAGGGTGCGAAGACGTCGCGGGTGAGTGGTTCGACAGCAAGCGTTTTCATGACAAAAGGGAATGTTACGGTAAGAGGACGCTTCACGCGTGCGTAAGGATCGTGCGCCACGGTACGGCGAGGCGTCAAGTTTGGTGCGGACAGCGGCGGTAAAGCGCGCGAAACGAGTCTTTCCAGTCCCCAAATTGGCCTCGTTACGTGGTTTTTACGTCTGATGCGTGCAGCATCGGAAACGGCTGTTCCAAAATAGTGGGGACGAAGCAGTGGCGGGTGACGTTAGCCAGTCGGGCGAAGCGGGCCATTGCGCGGCTCGGGAGTCTTTCAGGCCGCGGTGTATGGCCGCACTTTCCAGCCGGCCTCGATCACCCGCGCCTTGACCGCGCGGGCCATATCCAGTGCGCCCGGGGTATCGCCGTGAATGCAGATCGAATCCGCTGCCACAGGCAAGATCTTGCCGGATTCGGTGATGATGCCACCGGCTTCGAGCATTGCGACCGCGCGACGAGCACCGTCTTCCGCGTCATGGATCACCGCGCCTGCGCGGTTGCGCGGCATCAGCCTGCCATCATCCAGATAGGCTCGATCCGCGTACAACTCCCGCAAAATCGGCAAGCCCGCCGCCACGACTGCGTCTTCTAGCAATGTGCAGGACATCACCGCAATGCGTAATTCGGGATTGATGCGCCGCACCGTCAGCGCGAACGCTTCCGCCATTTCCGGATCATTGGCGATCACATGACCCACCGCGCCGTGCGTTTTCACGTGCGTCATCTGGTACCCCACGGATCGCGCTATCGCGTCGCATGCGCCGATCTGGTAGGCAAGCAATGCCATCGTCTCGTCCTTCGTGAATGGCATATTGCGCCGGCCAAAACCCCATAGGTCGGGATAGCCTGGATGCGCGCCAACTGCCACCCCCTTGATTTTCGCAGTGCGGCAAATAGCCGTCATGATCGACGGATCGCCTGCATGATAGCCGCAAGCCAGGTTGGCCGTGGTGGCAATGTCCAGCATCGCGGCGTCGTCTCCAACACGATAGATGCCAAAACCCTCTCCCATATCCGAGTTGATGTCGATCTGCTTCATTCCGCTACTCACTGGGTTGTCTATTCAAATTGCATACTGTAAGTCTTTTTTTGATCAGACAAATTTTCACGATGATCAAAAAACGCGATTTGGTTGCTGGCGACGGACAGTCACGCGACAGCCGAGATAGCGTGGATGCGGGATGATCGCCCGTGACATTTGGCCGATCAACCTAGATGCAAACCCTGCGAAGTTGGTAGATCGCTACAAAGTTCGGCGCGGTCGATGCGGATGGGCATACGTTAGGCGATGTTCGCCACACGTAAATTTGACAGACATTGTTATAAGAATATTGAAAGCATATTGTCTGATGCGGGCGGCGTGATCGGAGTCATTAACAGCCTTATCGTTTGCTGTCCGGCAGGCCTGAAGATTCAGGCATCTGCTGGACGGCGTGACATTGTTGCGTATAGACAGGCGTCCTTCGCCCTAGCCTTATCACACTTGGTCTGGAGTATTGCATGGAAGCACGGGATGAGATGGAACGGAGTCAGGCGATGAGCGTAATGGCACGCTGCACGAGCATGGGACGGCGCGCGCGTCGGACCGTGTCCGTCGCGCTGTTGGCCTGGGTAGCGGGTACTGCACTGCCGATGACGGCCCATGCGCAAAGTACCGAGACCGTGAAGATCGGATACAACGGGCCGTTGACTGGGCCGTTGGCGAACTACGGCAAGGATCAGGAGCAGGGTGCTCAATTGGCGCTGGATGAAGCAAACGCGCAGCATCTGGTTATCGGCGGCAAGACGATTACGTTCGAACTGATTGCGCAGGATGACCAGGGTGATCCGCGTGTTGCTGTGCAAGGCGCCAATCGTCTTGTCGACCAGAAGGTGGTAGCGGTGGTTGGCCATTATGGCTCCGGTCCAACGATTGCCGCGTCGTCCTACTATGATAAGGCTGGTATCCCTGAAATCGTCCCGTCGGCATCCAATCCCGGCATTTCGAAGCATGGGTATAAGCTACTGTATCGCCCGTACGGTACCGACAACACCGTTGCGACCGCGGCTTCCGATTATGCGGTGAAAGAACTGCATTTAAAGCGCATTGCGGTGGTCGATGACCGTACCGCCTATGGTCAAGGTCTTGCCGAGGAGTTTGAGAAAGCCGTGAAGGCCGATGGCGGCAACATGGTGGCGCATGAGTATATCGGTGACCAGGATGTTGACTTCCGTGCGGTCTTGACGTCGCTGAAAGGTAAACGCGCCGATTTGATCTTCTTTGCAGGCCTTGCGCCACAGGGTTCGATGTTCGTCAAGCAAGCCCGCCAATTGGGCTACAAGGGCGCATTGATGGCAGGTGCGAGCTTTGCGAATGCGAAGTTCCTGACGCTGGCTGGCGACGCGGCGGAAGGGATGTACGCCTTCGAGCAAGGCGCGCAATTGAACAAGACGCCGGAAGGACAGAAATTCCTGACGGCATTCCGTACCAAGTACCAGGGGGATTCGGTCGGCTATGCCGTGTTTGCCTACCAATCAGCATGGGTTGTGATCGAAGGGATGAAGGCTGCGAACTCCACGGATCCGAAGGTGTTTGGACCGGCCATCGCAAAATTGTCCTTCGATAGCGTGCTGGGACATATCACGTTCAACCAGTACGGTGACCTGCGCCACGCGAAGACCACTTTATACAAGGTGACAGGCGGCAAGTGGGACGCCGTCAAGACGGTGACGTCCGAGGAATGATCGCAGGATCGCACTAGCGGCGCATGCAATGTGCGTCGGGGCGGTGGCGCGCATGATAGCCGTCGCAGCTGTTTTTTCACGGCAACAGCGGCGGCGCTCGCGGCGGCCAATACAAAGGCGATTGCCCTTGTCGCCTTGCCAGCAGCCTGATTGATTAGCGACGTAACGGTTGCAGCAACGTGCGCAGATTGTTGTGATCGATTTCGTGCATCAGCGCGAGCAGTCGGCCGATCTGGCCGGGCGGGAAACCCTCACGTCCGAACCACGCCAGATAAGCACCAGGTAGATCCGCTATTACCCGATCCTTGTATTTGCCAAATGGCATGCGTGTCGTCACCAGGCGTTGCAAGTCTTCCGGGTCCATCGTTTTCGTTCCCCGCTATCAAGGCATGCATTATCAGATGCGTCGACGCCCTGCACAACGATTGTCTATGAAGCTACTGTGGAAAAGCGCGTGGCCACGTGTGTCTATAATGCACGAGGTCACGACGTCGGACAGGCGGCATCGGGGCCGGGAGTTCGATTTGTCTTGTGTCGACTAAGTCGATAGACTTGCGGCGCAGGAACCAACATCCGACGCGTCCGGCATATTCGCTCGAACGATCGTCGACTTGAGGGCGCAACGTGTCGAAGAAGACTGCAAAAGTGAGAAAGATTTCAAGGTTGCCCGCCGTAGTGGCGATGTGCGTGCTGGCGTTAGGTAGTGCCTTGCAGCCCGCGCGGTCCGCCAACGGAGGCGGGGCAGCAAACGGCCAGGCTGCTTCGGCGAGATCGGACGAGGTGCGGGTCGAACAAATGACATGGCCCGAGATCCGCGACGCGGTGAGCGCTGGCCGGACCACGGTACTGATTCCAATCGGTGGTACCGAACAGAGTGGTCCGTATATCGCCGTTGGAAAGCACGACGTACGGGTCGGGATACTGTCCGAGCGTATCGCGCGCACGTTGGGTAATGCGCTGGTCGCACCGGTGATTGCCTATGTGCCGGAAGGCGGCTATGCGCCGCCGACGTCGCATATGCGGTTTCCAGGGACTATCACGGTGCCGGATGATGTGTTCGAGAAAACGCTGGTTGCCGCGGCGAACAGCTTCAAGGTGCATGGGTTCACGCGCATTGTGTTCCTCGGCGATCACGGCGGTTACCAAGGCGATGTTCGCAAGGTCGTGGCGCAATTGAATCGCGAGTGGGCGGGCGGTAAGGCGCGTGCTTTGGTGCCGGAGACCTATTATCAAACAAGCTCCGAGGGATTTAATGCCATCCTCCGTGCCAAGGGCTTCCGCGACGACGAGATCGGCACCCATGCTGGGTTGGCCGACGCCGCGTTGCAGATGGCGGTTGCGCCGTCGATGGTGCGCTCCGAGGCAATGCGAACAGCGCCAAAGCCGGGGACGGCAGATGGTGTGTATGGCGGCGATCCGCGTCGTGCTACCGCGGCATTGGGTCAGTTGGGTGTCGATGCAATCGTTTCGAACACCGTCGCGGCCATCCGAGAGGCGCAGTGAGGGCGACATCGACGCTGTGTTGTGCGGTATCAAAAAATGTGGGGATAGCGCGGCGCCGCACGGCGCGTACGATGCTAGGCTTGAAATGTGATTGCGCGGAGCGGCCCGCATCGCGCGATCCCTGATATTGATCCACCGGAATTCGTTTATGTCTTTGCAAAATTCACGCATCGCCCGAGCGGTCATTACGGCGCTGGCCGCGTCGTTGAGTGTGGCGGTGGTGGCGGCCCACGCCGCTGATTCGGGCAAGGGGCCCGCCGCCGCGACGAATGGCTCGCCCACGCCGATTCAAACCATTTCGGGCATGATGCCGGTCACGGACCCCAACAATCTTTACAGCGACACGACGTCGAGCGACATGAGCCCGACGGTCAAGTCGGCATTGCCGCGCGTCTATGTGCCAAACCTGCGCTCTGACGACGTTTATGTGATCGATCCAGAAACTTTTCGCGTCGTCGACAAGTTCAAGGTTGGGCGCAGCCCACAGCACGTGGTTCCAGCCTACGATTTGAAGACGCTGTGGGTGGCCAACAATGCGGAAGGACACAACGACGGCAGCTTGACGCCGATCGATCCGGTTACCGGCAAGCCGGGTGCGTCCGTGGCGGTGGACGATCCGTACAATATGTATTTCACACCGGATGGCAAGCAAGCCATCGTTGTCGCGGAGGCGCACGCACGACTGGACTTCCGCGATGCACATACCATGGCGTTGCAGTCGAGTCTGGAGGTGCCGGAGTGCAAGGGTATCAACCACGCGGACTTCTCGATCGACGGAAAGTACGCACTGTTCACCTGTGAATTTGGCGGCAAACTAGCGAAAATCGATATGGCGAATCGCAAGGTCGTCGGCTACCTCGAATTGAACAAGGGAGGCATGCCGCAGGATATTCGCGTCTCGCCAGATGGCCGTGTGTTCTATGTGGCCGATATGATGGCCGATGGCGTGTTTGTCGTCGATGGCAATGCGTTCACCAAGGTCGGCTTTATTGCCACCGGTATCGGTACGCACGGCTTGTATCCGAGTCGCGATGGCAAGTATCTCTACGTCGCGAATCGCGGCTCGCATCGCGTTCATGGCGCACGCCGCGGTCCGGGCAGCGTGTCCGTGATTGATTTTGAGACAAAGCAAGTCGTCCATACCTGGCCGATCGCCGGGGGCGGCAGCCCGGATATGGGTAATGTCAGTGCGGATGGCAAGACCCTGTGGTTGTCCGGCCGGTTCGATGATGTGGTGTATGCAATAGACACCGCTACCGGGATGACGCGTTCGATAAAGGTAGGGATGGAGCCTCACGGCCTGACCGTCTGGCCGCAGCCGGGGCGTTATTCACTCGGTCACACCGGCAACATGCGTTAACACCTTGAAGTGCCTGGCGCGCAATGGCGCACGTCGTTGCCCACACAACGCGTTCCTAGCGTACGCCTTCGGGCACTGGTACACCTGCGCGGCTGAGCAATCGTGCGCAGCGCGGCGACAAGCGTCGCAATTCCATACGCTTGCCGGCTTGCGCATAGCGCCCTGACAAGCTCTCCAGTGCCGCGATTGCCGAATGATCGGCCACTCGTAGAAAGCGGCAGTCGATGACTACCCGCGCCGGGTCCTTTTTGGCATCGAAAAGAGAGAGGAACCGCGTCGTCGACGCAAAGAAAAGCGTGCCGTGCGGCTGATAGATCTTGTCGCCGGGTTGCGCTGCCATTTTCCGGCCGGGAGTGTCGTTTTCGCGCTCGTCATCGATGACATCGACGCGAATATCATGCGCATGCTGCCAGACAAAGTTCAATGCGGCGATCACGATACCGCAGACCACCGCGATCGCGAGATCCGTAAAAACGGTAATGATCGTGACGGCAATAATCACGATTGCATCGTTGCGCGGCACCTTGTGCAAGACGCGCAGCGACCCCCATGCAAAGGTTTGCTGCGCTACCACGAACATGACGCCGACCAGTGCGGCCATCGGAATACGTTCGATCAGCGGGGACAGGAACAAGATGAACAGCAGGATCATCACCCCACTCACGATGCCTGACAAGCGTGAGCGTCCGCCGGACGACAGGTTGACGACCGTCTGTCCGATCATTGCGCAGCCGCCCATGCCACCAAACAGGCCTGACACAATATTTGCCGCGCCTAATGCCACGCATTCACGATTGGGCTGACCGCTGGTTTGCGTCATCTCGTCGGTCAGGTTGAAGGTCAGCAATGTTTCCAGTAAGCCGACCATCGCCATCAGCACCGCGTACGGCAGGATGATTCGCAACGTCTCGGTATTCCATGGCGCGCTGGGAATATGAAAGACAGGCAGGCCGCCCGCGATGTGCGCCATGTCACCCAGCACGCGGGTAGGCAGATGCAATAACTGCGTCAGTAACCCTACGCCGATAATCGCCACCAGCGCGGCGGGCGCAGCCTTGGTCAAGCGGGGCAGCAGGTAGACGATTGCCATCGTCAAGGTAACCAGCCCCAGCATCATCCACAGCGGACCGCCGTGCAGCCATTGCGTGCCGCCATTGGCGGCCGGTACCTTGAAGTGTTCAAGCTGCGCCATCGCGATGATGATCGCCAGGCCGTTGACGAAACCGAGCATCACCGGGTGCGGCACCATCCGGATCAGCTTGCCGAGGCGCAGCGCGCCAAACAGTACCATGACGACGCCGGACAGGACGACCGTCGCAAGCAGGTAGTCGATGCCATGCTGCACGACCAGCGCCACGATCACGACGGCCATTGATCCGGCGGCACCTGAAATCATCGCCGGACGACCGCCGAATATCGCCGTGATCGTGCAAATGATGAAGGCGCCATATAGCCCCATCAACGGATTCAAATGCGCAACCAACGCAAACGCGATGCACTCCGGCACCAGCGCGAACGAAGAAGTCAAGCCAGCCAGAACATTCTGGCGCAAATGGGTGGCATTCATGCGATTCCTAAATCAGGACCGCCCGTCGCGACGCGGCCTAATGAAGCGCCACGGTAACCACATTACACATCCGGGAAATACAGGCTGCGTCGCCGGCAAGCGGCAACGTTGTGAGCCGACGTTCGGTTCAACCAACGGGCATCACACACCGGGACTTGATGGGCACCGACCGGGGCGAAGGAATTCGCCGCATTTATCGTTGCGCCAGCCTGAAGCGCTCGCGCCGTTGGTGGACGAACTGATTCTGGAATCTCGGTATTATGCCATTTTTGACATGACTTTGCTGACTGGGCCGTAGATTTTCGTGTTTTACCAGGTAAAGGATAAAGAAGCGTGCCGGATAGTTGTCAAAATAACGAGAACTGGCACTTCAGGATTGGCAAAACGCGCCGTTATCCGTACGAGGGTGGGGAGCGCGCAGTGCCTTTGCGCGGCTTGTGTAATTATGCAATCTACCGGGATCAGTGCCTGGCTTTTGTCGTGTTGTCTCTTATCGGAGGCGATAGGGTGCAATGGCAGTCATCGATCGTGCTGCACTTTCGTTTTCTATGCGATCTACAGAATCTCCCGAATTCGGATTGGCGGAATCGACGTCGCTGCGCGACGCGTCGGTTCGCTGCGCGATGTGGACCGAGCGCCGACTCGCCATCGAACGAGACAGGCCAGTACGCGTGCTTGTCGTGGACGACAACGAAACCGCCGCCGAAGCGCTGTCGTTGGCGTTGGCCGAGGACGGTTATGAGACACGCTATGTATTTGGCGGTGTGTCAGCCATTCAGTTGGTATCCCATTGGGTGCCGGACATCATTGCACTTGACATCAACATGCCCGAGTATGACGGGTTCGAGACGGCTCATTTGCTGCGATGCCTCGTCAATACGCGCAACGCCGGCATCATTGCCTTCACGGCGCTGTCTGCCCCCGATGTCGCGCGACAGGGTCTTCCGGCGGGCTTTGATGCTTATTGCCAGAAAGGCTGCTCGTTGGATGCGATTACCGGTCTGATCCAAGCGCTTATCGTGCGGCGTGCTGTGTGACGCGAGGGGGCGGGGACGTACATCCCGCCGCGCCAATATGTAGGTGCGATTCCCTTAGCGGGCGTTGCCGTTCGTCGATACCAATCCCGTGCTTTCGATGCCCAACGCCTGCGCCAGCGCGGTCAGCATGCCGGGGCGCTCGGGGTGTGATGACTGCAACAGCACGATCCGTCGTGCGTAGCGGCCCTCGCCCTCGTCAGTGCCACTGACCGTCAAGGGCTGGCGGGCCTTGCTTTTCGAGGTGGCGTTGCCGAGCCGATTCTCTGTGGCTTGACGGTGTGCCACGGCAAGGCGCGTCCACCGGCATCCTTGCGCCAGCCGCGCGATGCCTTGCCATTGTGGAAGCAGGCTGACCCCCACGCCGTCCGATACCAGCATGACAATGGTTTCCAACGCGTCCAGGTCACAAACCACCGATGGTGCCAGACCGTGATCGTCGAGCCACTGCGCGGCGTGCCTGCCGCCCCAGGCTTGCGGGTCGTACCGGATGTATGGCAGGTCTTGCAGCCGGGCGTGCGCGATCTCACCGTCTCCATCAATGTGATTCGGGCCATGCAATGGGGTGACCAATACCAGCGGTTCTTCGCACAGCGTGATTGCCTGCAATGTTTTCGGCACCGCGAAGGGCGGCGCGACCAATAGGGCCGCATCGAGTGATCCGGTGGCCACCGCTTCATACAACTCGCGCGATGTCCCGGGTGTGATCATTGGTCTGATGCCGGGTGCGTCCGCGGTGAGTGTGCGCAGCATCGACGGCATCCAGCCCGTGAGGGCGGTCGAGATGGCACCCACCCGCAAGGTCCCTCGCACGCCGCCCGGATCGATATCCGCGGCCAGACGGGCGGCTTCGCAGACAATATGCCGCGCACGCGGCACGAGATTCAAACATGCCTCGGTAGGGCGCGCCGTATGGCGGGCTCGCGACATCAGCAGCACGCCAAGCTGTCGTTCCAATGCCTGAATGCGCTGGCCGACAGCGGCCGGCGTCAAGCCTTCCGTCCGCGCTGCTTCCGCGATCGAGCCGGTATCGATGACGGACAAGAGGCTACGAAGATAGCGCGTATCCAAAAGAATACCTTTAGATTGAATAAAAAATTACATGTTATCTCTTTTGAATAGGCGATGCTACGCTGCGATTTTGCGCACAGACCGGCCAGCCGCTTGCCGTCAATTCCATGAAAACTGCCTTTCATCTTGCCTATCACGTCCGCGATCTCGACGCGTCGCGCGCTTTCTACGGCACTTTGCTGGGCTGCACTGAAGGCCGCAGCACGAATACCTGGGTCGATTTTGATTTTTTTGGACACCAGATTTCGCTGCATCTCGGGGAACCGTTCCCGGTGACGAATACCGGCCGTGTCGGCGATCATATGGTGCCCATGCCGCATCTTGGGTTGGTATTGGAGATGGCCGACTGGAAGGCACTGGCCACGCGACTGACCGAGGCGAAGCTGGATTTCGTGTTGGCGCCGCAGATTCGCTTTCCGGGAGAGCCAGGCGAACAGGCAACCATGTTCTTCCTGGATCCATGCGGCAATCCGATCGAGGTCAAGGTATTCAATAGCATGGACGGCATGTTCGAGCGGTAAGTGCGTCTAGCGAGTTGGGCAGACGTGATGCATGCGGTAAGATGCTGCATTATCGTTTGATGTCTGACGCCTACGCCTCATTTCCATGAAGCTGCCTGCCGTAGACCCGCTTGTCGAGCCGCTCAAGGGTACCGACTCGAATCCCCTCGCCATTCGTGGTAATCACGAAGATAGCGTGCGGGGCGCGAACTCGGGCGACAGTACTGCCACTTCCCCGATCGCGATCAATGAGCCGACCTCGGAAGCAGTGTCCGAGTTGGACATTCCGCCAAGTACGCGCCGCACGGCGGCCAAACCTCGAACGCGATCAGGTGGCAAGTCGCGCGGGCCGACCACCGAGCCGGTGGTGGATGCGGTGACCCGCCCATTGTTTGCCGGGGCCGACCGCAGCATTACCGCGCGTACCCCGGGTATGGGCACTGACACTGCCGGCGAGTCTCCCCAGGCGGCAGTCGTGCCCGACCGGACGTCTTCCGGCGCGGTGGGGTTCCGCTCGATCCTCTGCCTGGATGATTTCGAAGTGGCCGCGCGGCGTCATTTGCCACGCCCGCTTTTTGGTTATATCGATGGTGCCGTTGAGGACAATGTGTCCGTGCGCGCTAATCGCGAATCGTTTCAGCGATATCGCTTCATTCCGAGAGTGTTGGTTGATGTGTCGCGCCGTTCGATGCAGACTACCTTGCTCGGTGCGACATATGAGGCGCCGTTCGGTATTGCGCCGATGGGGATCGCCGCGCTTTCTGCGTATCGTGGTGATGAAGTGCTGGCGTTGGCCGCCGCGGATACCGGCATTCCAATGATCATGAGCGGTTCGTCACTGATTCGTATGGAAGAGGTGGCGGCGGTCAATCCGGATGCGTGGTTTCAGGCATACCTGCCGGGCGAACAGGCAAAGATCGATGCACTGCTCGATCGAATCGCCATGGCGGGTTTTAAACGATTGGTGGTCACAGTGGATACGCCTGTAGCGGCCAATCGCGAAAATAACGTGCGCGCCGGTTTTTCCACGCCGTTGCGGCCGTCGCTCCAACTGGCGTGGGATGGGCTTACGCACCCGCGCTGGTTATTTGGTACGTTCCTGAAAACGGTGGCGCGACATGGGATGCCGCATTTCGAGAATAATTACGCCACGCGGGGTGTACCGATCATGTCGAAGTCTGTCTTGCGTGACTTTGCGGATCGCGGTCATTTGAACTGGACGCACCTCGAACGCATTCGTCAGCGATGGCAAGGCCTGCTCGTCGTCAAGGGCATACTCGATGTCGATGATGCGCGTACCGCGCGTGCGATTGGCGCCGATGGCATTATCGTGTCCAATCATGGTGGCCGACAGTTGGATGGGGCCGTTGCGCCGCTGACGGTGCTGCCCGGTATCGTCGAGGCGCTGCCGGATTTTCCGGTGATGCTCGACGGCGGTATTCGGCGCGGCACCGATGTCTTGAAGGCGCTCGCCCTGGGCGCCAGCTTTGTTTTCGTTGGCAGGCCTTTCACGTACGCCGCGGCCGTGGGTGGCCGCGGTGGTGTTCTGCATGCCGTCGACCTGTTGCGTCAAGAAGTGTCCCGTGACATGGGAATGCTTGGTGTAACGTCGATTGCTACGATCTCCCGCGATCGACTGGTCGCTATCTAAGCCGCACCGCGGACTCATCTTCCTAAAAGGCGGCAGTCAGCCAAGCCGAGATTATTGCTGCTACATACGTTTCATCTGAACGGAACGCAATGCGTGTCGTAATCGCATTCGTGCAAGATGGCGAAGGCTGTCGCCATGTTTGTAAATGGAACGGCATACCTTGATTTCCTTGTAAATCGCTCACTTCGTTTTCCTCAATAAAGTTCCAATACGGAACCTTAAACCGATCTCCGACACAAGGTAGCTGCGCTTTCGTGAGACGTTACGCATCTGATAAATCTATTTTTGGAACAATATCGTTAATGAGTGGAAAACTGATTTTTGAGCAATGCATATCAAAAAAGATTGGCTTGCTGGCAGGTCTATTTGTGGTACTGGCACTTAATGCTTGCAATAGTGGAAACGCAGATCCTGTCGCCGTTGATGGACACGCTGATAGCAACATCAACCATGACTTGCCATATTCCCAACTGGAGAATTTAACGACACCAGATCCGCTTACAGATAAATCGACACCAGATCCGATCACGAATAAGTCGAAAGCACCCACTTCTTCCCAGGCACCGCCCAAGGTGATCTATATGGGATTTATGGATGCTGGTGATACCATTAGAATTGATATGGACAGCCCCATGAAAGGGCGTCTTGAAATGACATTTGTCAGGTCAACACTTGGTTTGAGCGGGACAGTCTCGGGCTCCTATAAGCAATCCGCGGATGGCGCCTATATCGTCGATAGCCTGTCGCTCGACAATGCTGTACCTGCAATGATGCGGAGCAAGCTTCGCGTTGCGGCTATTACATTCAGCGTCGTGAAAGGGGCGACCGGCTCCATGGTATTCGGCCGGCTCGACTTTCCAAAGATAGGGGAGGTCGACAACTTCGGTTATTCATTCCAGGCGACGATACCTGTCACAACCGACGTATCGAAATTAGCAGGCGAATATGATTATGTGGCCTCTTTTGTAACGGACGCTGGCAATGGTTTTGCGCCGACTTCTCATCCGGTGATGAGTCAGATCATATTAGGGGCAGACGGTTCGCTTCGCGGATGCCTGCACCCGCTTCGTTGCTCCGTTATGAAAACGGATCTCATCCCGTTGCTAGGTGTGCTTGCTCCATCGAGTAATCAGGTGGAGACACCGGGTGAAATGGAATGGCGGGATCCCGACACCGCGGCCAGTGGTCGTCTCTATATGACCTATCTGGATGGTCAATATCGTGCAATGGTCCAATGGACAGACATCGGCTATTCATCGAATATGTATTGGGTGCCAGCAAAGCCACTGAATGCAAAAACCATGCACGGAAATTATCAGTGTGTTGTCAACGTGCTGCACGATGGAAGACGAACGAATATCGCTGGCGGACTTCATCTGGCACCTGAATTAACGGCAGCGAAGTTCGGTTCAAGCGCGCGACGGTATGGACACAAAATCGACTACGGCTTTAGTTTGATTCCAACGATGGAAATTTACGGTCTGCCTGCTATCTATATGGGCATATCTTCGCCTTCCAATACGTTTGCAATGATAGATATCGGCGCTGATATCCGTTTTATATCAATGACCAGCGCAGATTTGGCGCAAGAGGTCGTAGGTGGTTTCGGCTTTTGCGCGCCGTTGAAATAACGTCAATCGCAGTAGGCACCATTTAGGCGGTACTACGTTTTCTGAAACGCATCACATTGCACCTTCATCCTGCAACAAGCCTTTTCGCTCGATGAAGCGGATCACTTCGTCAAGCCCCGCGCCGGCCTTCGTATTACACATGAAGAACGGGCGGGCACCGCGCATCTTCTGTGCATCGCTTGCCATGATATCCAGCGATGCACCGACCATCGGCGCAAGGTCCGTTTTGTTGATCACCAGAAGGTCCGACTTCGTGATACCAGGACCGCCCTTGCGCGGGATCTTTTCACCGCCGGCGACGTCGATGACATAGATTGTCAGGTCAGACAATTCGGGGCTGAATGTGGCTGCAAGATTGTCACCGCCGGATTCTATAAAAACAATGTCAGCATCCGGAAAACGTATCAGCATCCTATCCACCGCTTCCAGGTTGATCGAGGCGTCTTCCCTGATTGCCGTATGCGGACAGCCACCGGTTTCCACACCCATGATGCGTTCTGCTGGCAGGGCGCCAGCAACGGTCAACAGACGTTGGTCTTCCTTCGTGTAAATGTCGTTTGTGATCACCACCAGGTCATAGCGTTCACGCATTGCTTTGCATAGCATCTCGACCAGCGTCGTTTTGCCCGAACCCACCGGGCCGCCAATGCCCACGCGTAGCGGAGGTAGTTTCTTGGTACGAACGCCGGAGACGGCGGAAGTGATGGAAGAGGAAGTAGTCATGGTCAAGAACGAAACAATCGTGAATATTGGGATTCGTGGCGTGCTGACAAAATGGCGAGCAGCGGCGAGAACGTCGACATCGCGTCGGGTGGCGTTTGCACTGCCGCCGCGGCGACTTGCGCGATATCGGCACGCAAGCCCCAAAGCACCCGTTGTCCGGCAAGCTGGCCCAGCGGCACCGCCTTCAACGCGGCCGCGACCTGGTTTTCCACCCAGTTGAACGCGTAAGCGGCACAGGTCGACCGTGCGCTAGCGTCATGCGCGCGTGCGGCAAACGCAAATGCAGTCGGCAGCGAGAGCGGCTTCATGGATCCCAGCACCTCGCGCATCACCGTGTCGCCCCATTCGAGTGACACGCAGAGTTGCGACAGCGACCAACCCATCTGCTCGGTTTCCTGGCGCAATTCGGCCGACTCGCGACTGGCGAGAAACCAGGCATCGGCCTCGCGCAATGCGTGGGTGTCTGCCGCGCCCTGCTGGCGTAACGTATCCCACCGGTGCCATTGTTGTGCAAGAAATGGCAACTCGCAGCGTGCCAACACCGTGGTCAGGCCACTGCGGACCCATTTGCCCGCAGAGTCCCCGTCATGGATCCAACCCGCGTCCACCGCGGCTTCCAGTCCCTGTGAGTAACTGAAACCGCCGATCGGCAGTGCGGGCGACGCGAGATGCAACAAGGCGATCAGTTCGCGATTCGATGCATCGTCGCCGGTAGGCGTAACGTGGTCCGATACGCGCGCGTCGTTTTGCATCGAGGGGGCGGTTCGCGCTGACGTCCCGGTCAATGCGTTGTCAGTGCTTGTGATCATCGTGCTTGCGGCTGTACGCGTGCCCATTCCCATGCCCATGATCGTGATCGTGATCGTGCCTGGGTCCGTCGCCTTGTGTACGGTTGGGCGTTTTTCGATGAAACTGCACAGGTGCATTTCCATGGTCGTGACCACAGGACGCATCATGCACATGATCATGCCCGTGCTGGCTGTGATCATGGCCGTGCTGATGGTCAGGTACGTGCCGGTGATCGTGCGCGTGTCCATGGTCGTGTGGATGCCCATGATCACGGGCGTGATCATGTTCGGCATACACGCTTTGCGCAAGCGCATAGTCTTCGGCGAACGTGGCATCATGGCCGTGTTTGTGCCCCCCGCCATAAGCGCCCGGTTCCGGTTGGAACGGCGCATCCACGGCAGTGACGGTCATGCCGATACCTTGCAACATCGCCCGTAGCACGCTGTCTGTTTCCAACTGCAGATAGCCGTCTCCAAATTCGACAGGGGTGTGGCGATTGCCCAGATGATAGGCGGCGCGAATCAGGCGTGCCTCGCTGGTCGCCGTCACGCGCATCAAGGTTTCCGCAGCGGCGACCACACGGATGAACCCACCGTCGTCGGCCACCAGCACATCGCCCTCGGACAGCACCGTGCCACGCGGCAGCACGAGCCCGACTTCCTCACCGTTGTCCAACGTCGCCGCTTGCCGACTCTTACAACGCGCTTCATACGGCAACGTCAGCACACCGGCTCGCGCCACGAGCGGCCTGGCCAGTCGCACGCTGCGGTCGAGACGTCTTTCGATCTTACGCATGATGTTTCTCCTGCATTCCGTCATGTCATTGACTTTCGCTGTTCCGGGCAGGGGCCTAATCAGAACAGGAAGTAGCGTTGGGCCATCGGTAGCACCTTGGCGGGCTCGCACGTCAGTAGTTGCCCATCCGCCACGACCTGGTATGTTTCCGGGTCCACCGTGATCTTCGGTTGCCAGGCGTTATGGATCATCTGCGCTTTAGTAATGTTCCGGCAGGCCTTTACGGCAACAAGCTCTTTGTTCAATCCGTGGCGCCCGCGAATATCGGCATCCAGCGCCATTTGCGAGACAAAGGTCAGGGAACTGCGCGCAAGCGCACCGCCGCGGGTACCGAACATCTCGCGGTAATGCACCGGTTGCGGTGTTGGAATAGAGGCATTCGGATCGCCCATCAGCGAGACGGCGATCATGCCCCCTTTCAAGATCAACGCGGGCTTCACGCCGAAGAATGCCGGGTTCCAGATCACGATGTCGGCCCATTTCCCCACTTCGAGCGATCCCACTTCGTGCGAGATGCCATGGGTGATCGCTGGATTGATCGTGTACTTGGCGATGTAGCGTCTGACGCGGAAGTTGTCATGACGGGTGTTGTCCTGTGGCAGCGCACCCCGCTGTACTTTCATTTTGTGCGCGGTCTGCCAGGTCCGCATGATGACCTCCCCCACGCGCCCCATCGCCTGTGAGTCTGACGACAACATCGACAACGCCCCCAGGTCATGCAGGATATCTTCCGCGGCAATCGTCTCGCGCCGGATACGGGATTCGGCAAAGGCGATATCTTCAGCAATCGACGGGTCCAGATGGTGGCAGACCATCAGCATGTCGAGGTGCTCGTCCAACGTGTTGACGGTGTAGGGTCGCGTGGGGTTCGTCGACGACGGTAGTACGTTCGGCTCACCTGCCACGGCGATGATGTCCGGTGCATGGCCGCCGCCTGCACCTTCCGTGTGATAAGTGTGGATGGTCCGCCCCTTGAAAGCGGCGACCGTGGCTTCCAGATAACCGCCCTCGTTCAAGGTATCGGTGTGAATCGCCACTTGAGTATCGGTGTCCTCGGCCACGCCGAGGCAGGTATCGATCGCGGCTGGCGTGGTGCCCCAGTCCTCGTGCAGTTTCAGGCCAATCGCGCCTGCGGCGATCTGCTCCATCAGTGGTGCGGACTGGCTGGCGTTGCCCTTGCCGAGGAAGCCCAGATTGATGGGCCAGCCGTCGCCGGCTTGCAGCATCCGTTCCATGTGCCACGGGCCGGGTGTACAGGTGGTCGCGAACGTGCCGGTCGCTGGACCGGTGCCGCCGCCCAGCATCGTCGTGACGCCCGAGCACAAGGCTTCGTCAATCTGCTGCGGACTGATGAAATGGATATGTGTATCGATGCCACCGGCCGTGACAATCTTGCCTTCGCCGGCGATCACCTCGGTCGCTGCACCTATCGCGATGGTTACTCCTGGCTGGATATCCGGATTGCCGGCCTTGCCGATGGCGGCAATGCGTCCGGCCTTGATGCCGATGTCTGCCTTGACGATGCCCCAGTGGTCGATGATCACCGCATTCGTGATGACGGTATCGACGACATCGGCGTGGCAGCGTTGCGACTGACCCATGCCGTCGCGGATGACTTTGCCGCCGCCAAATTTCACTTCTTCACCATAGATCGTCGCATCACGCTCGATCTCGATGAACAGTTCCGTATCGGCCAGCCTGATACGATCGCCGGTGGTGGGGCCGAACATTTCCGCATAAGCGCGGCGGTCGATGCGAAGCGTCATGTGCTCGTCCTGGTTGGCGGGTACCTCATTGGAGGTACTGCCGCACGTCTATCTTGAAAAGGGGCTGATCGATGGGCCTGCGGCATTTACAGCGGTCCCATGATCCTGGCGTTGAAACCGTAGACAATCCGGTCACCGTCCAACGCCACCAGTTCGACGGTCCGTTCCTGACCCGGTTCGAAGCGCACGGCAGTGCCGGCGGCGATATTCAGCCGGAAACCACGCGCTTGTTCGCGCGCGAAAGACAGGGCGCTGTTCACTTCATAAAAATGGAAGTGCGAGCCCACCTGGATTGGCCGATCACCCGTATTGGACACCGTCACGTTGACGGTTACACGGCCGGCATTCAATTCGAGTTCGCCTGGTTGGGTCAACAGTTCACCGGGAATCATTGCAAGCCTCGTCGAGATCTGAGAACGTCAAATTGGAATCGCAACCACGCGCCAACGGCGGTGATGCAGAGATTTCCCATGGCGGGATGCGTAAACGTCTGCAAACTTCGTCGTTTCGGCGTTCCGCCGGCGGGGCTGCTCACGCGTTTCGTCATGTACGGGATCAAGGAATCGGTTGGTGCACGGTCACCAGTTTCGTGCCGTCCGGGAACGTGGCCTCCACCTGGATGTCAGGAATCATCTCGGGCACGCCATCCATCACGTCGTCACGCGACAGCAACGTGGTGCCGTAATGCATCAAATCGGCAACGGTCTGGCCGTCACGGGCGCCTTCCATCAATGCGGCCGAGATAAACGCCACCGCTTCCGGATAATTCAGCTTCAGCCCACGTGCGCGTCGGCGTTCGGCCAGCAGCGCGGCGGTGAAGATCAGCAGTTTGTCTTTCTCTCGCGGTGTGAGGTTCATTGGATGACGGGTTTTTTGGGGAGTGAGGCAAAAAAGAATGGTAACGATGTGGCCGGGACCAATAACAGCCGCAAGCGGATTAAGTGCGCCAGATCCGCAGTGGCCGTGCTGGCACATTGTGGATCATCGGCCGTAGCGCCGTCCAGCATGTGGTCAGCAACTGCTGCAATGCCTCCATGCGCCGTGCCGTGACGCGGATCAATACTACGCCATTGGGCAGGCACGTGACCCCCGCGCGCAGGTTGTCATCGAATGGAAGCGTTGCGCGCAAATCCTCCAGTGCTGGATGCGTGTGCAATGTCGCGCCGCGTGCGGAAGGCGCCACCGCCCACAAGGTGCCAAAGCTGGACCAGCCGTCGAGGCCTTGTGCGGCCAGTCGTATTGGATCGTCGGAGGACAGCACCGCCTGTTCCGCCCAGAGCAGGGTGCCGTCCGGACGGCGTAGCCGCACGCCTGCACGGATATCCGCATCGCACCACGTTTCCCCTGAGGCTTGACGTCCGAGCAATGTCGCATCCCAGCCGATGACCGAGGCGTCCGCATCCACCTCTACCTCTACCGACATGTCTGCTCGGGCGTTATCGAAAACGATGTTGTTCTGCGGCAGCCAATCGAGGCGTGCGCCGGTTTCCACGCGCAAGGTCACATGCTGGGATGCTCGCCGGCCATTCGCCTTGTACCATTTGGTCGCACCGGGCGTGGACAGGACGGCGTGTGAGTTTGGTGACAATTCGGCGCCGATCCGCAAGGTGTCACCGCCGGCGATGCCTGCCGGTGGATGGACAATCAGCGCGTGGCAAATCCTCGGCCCTTCTGGAAACAAGGTTTTCTGGATGCGCAGCGGACCGGTGTGACGGCAGTACGCCATATAGCTGGCCGGTGCCGAAGGTGCTACGTTCTCTGGTGTTGCGCGCGTTGCACGGGTGGCAAAGCGCATGGTAAGCCGGGCCTGCCAACCGGTGGCGGGTGTCGGTGCGCCATCGGTGCCGGTTGCCAACGGCCTGGCGTGGCATAGGTCGGTCCCGGGGATGCGGGCGTCGGTGCGGTCGCTGAACAAGGCGGTGGATACGGCGTCGAGCATAAATCGAATGGAGGTTGGCAGGCGTGCGGCAGCAAGCCCACCTATCGGGCACACGCGGCAACAGCATGTTCCCGCGGATGGCCCCGTCGCCTGCGTGATCACAGGAGCGTGTCACGATGCAGCAGGCCGTGCCAGGGCGTGGAGCAACCTGGCACGGCGGAAAGACGCGGAGACACGCTAAATGGCTTGGCGTACCGCGAAGCATGACCGAAAATCATTGAGCCGGCAATTTGACAATTTTCGGAGGGCAGAAGTTGGCGACGAACCTCGGCGCGCAACAGGTAGGCGCACATGCGCAATGGGTGTCAACACCAGGCGACCCATTAGCGGTGGACGCACTGCCCGTGGACAGCCCGCTGACGCTGCGCGTTATGGACGCGGATGGCACGCTGTTGCTCGATATCGGCGCGATACTCGATGAAACGCGGCGGCAGCAATTGTTTCGCTACTTCAAGCCGCACGGTCAGCGTAATCAGGCGGACCCGCCAGGCGAAGGCAACGTTTTGTCTGAACCGCCCGGCGCTGGAGCGCCTGCCGGCATAGGATCGGCGGCCGCTCCTCCATCACCGGCCGGCCGTGTGTCGATCGACGACGACCCGGATCGCGCAGGTCTGGCAGCCAGCGAGATGGTCCTGTCCATTGGCACGCGCCTCGGTATCCGGTTGCCGATGGGAAATGGCCGTGTGGCTTATGCCAGCCGACTTATCGGCGTGGCGCCACACGGTCCATTGCTGGTAATGCCGCCAACGCTCGATCAGGCGCGTCTTGAGCTGAAGGCAGGGGAAACGGTGGAAGTGGTGGCCGTCTGCCCGCGATCGGTTTATCTGTTTGTCTGCACCGTCGAATGGGTTGTTGGCAAGCCGTTTCAATATGTGGTGCTGTCACCACCTGTCCGTGTGCGAAAACTGCGGGAACGCCGCGCGATTCGTGCCGCTGCACGGCTAGCGGTAATGTATGATGCAACCGACATGAGCAAAGCGGATCAGGTAGATGCTGTCGCCCCGCCGTCTGCTACGCAGCCTTCGGCAACCGATACCGCTCCAGAAATTCCCGACGCCGTGAAAGACGCTCATGTCACGCCTCGGACGCTTTCCGGTCTCGGTGTCGCGATGGACATCAGTACCGTTGGTATGTCATTGGCAACGGATTGTCCATTAGGCGTAGTGGGCGAACGCGTGAACGTTCTGTTCTACGTGGAAGCGGAAGGCGTGACGGTCGCTGTCGAAGCCGAGTGCGGCATCCGCACAATCAAGCTGCGCAAGGCTCCCGAAGACGAGCGTGGACAGTGGATTCATGGCCTTGCATTCGGGCCATTACCACCCACGGAGCGCCTCGTGCTGAAAAGTTACGTCCTCAATTTGCGCCTGGAAAGCGATCCGAACTGAGCGGAAAGAACAAGACTATCGCGCATGCCCGATGTCACGGCCCTGCGTTGGCGCGCCGGTGTCAGCATCATCGTCATGCATTTGCACCCGAACCGCCAATACGACGGCTTTCTCTGGCAACGATATGGACAGGTTCAGCCGTGCAATACCATTGAGCTTCACGCTGTCACATGCCTCTAGCGGAATCGGCTCGGGATCGTTCAGGTCCACGCCCGTAAGTGCGACACGGCCATGCACGACAAACAATAAAACCAGATCGTCAGGCAAGACGAACTGACCTGGGCCGCGCCAGACGGCGACTTGTCCGGTGGCGAACTCCCGCCGCACCATCAGGTTGAAATCGTGTGTGGGGCCATCAACGAGCTTGGCCTCCGGTGGCGTTTCGCCCTCAAAGCCGAATGTACTGAGCGGTTCGCGCAGGGCATGCGAGGAACCGGCATTGACATGCCGGGTGAGATCAAGTTCCATTCCCGCGCCCCCCAGCAAAACGAGCGTGCGGTCAATGCCGGGAAATGTCGAAAATGCGCCGTCGACCGATACCTGCGCCATGCTTGCGCGCCAGATAAAATTGTCCATGGAGGCGCTCTCAGGACAGATCGCGACCTCACAACTCGCACCCCGGCCATTTGACCAAAGCGTTGTCTCCAAGGTGGCCGCGCGCCGGATAGCGAGCGGAAGTTGCGCATCCACAGTCTTCATCATATTGGAAGAAATCCCGAATTACAGACAGTATTGCCAAACACGGAGTCGTTGCGGCAACAGCGATAAATCATACCGCCAACTTCGAGTTTTATATCTTTTCCATATGTCGACGGTTTGCAACACAGGCTTATCGGAAAATCTCTGATAAAACACGGCTCGATTATTGTGAAAACCAATAACAAACAATGCTTTTTATTGACGATCTTAAAAATTGTTGAAAATACCGAACACCCGTTTTGATAGAGTGGATTGCGACGGGTGGTCCGCCTGCATAGCCGGTGGCATGGTGTGCCAGCATCCCGTTTGCTGCGTGCGTAGCGTCACTAACCTGACGTGCACGGTCCCGTACGCGATTCACACATCAATCGGCTTGAAACAGGAGTGCGTGCATGTTTTCTCCCGTGTATTTTCCTCTCGTCGCGGCGCTGGCAGCAAACGAACCCTCTATTATCAGCCGTGTGTCTGACGGCCGATTGGTGGATGCGTTGTCGGCCGCAGCGCGGGTGCTTGACTCTCCCTCGGGAAAATCAAATGCCGATATCGTCCGGCTAGCGGCGGATCTGCGTTTGGTTGCCGATCAAACGGAGGACGCGGAGGACGGATATCGGCGCACGCTGCGGATCATGCGGGCATCGCATGAACTACGGGCCATGTCGTGTCGGGACACCGGTTGGCAGGCGATGTTCCGGCACCGCAGCGGCACGGCCTTGAGCTGTTGGGTCCGCGTTTTGGGTGAACCGAATCTGGAACCTGACCGCCGTCGCGAGGCACGCTTCGCCATTGTTGCTGTGCTCGGCGAGCTGGGGCGCTTGACGGAAATGGATCGGGCAATGGATGCGTTCGAGGAGGACGTGGTCGATGGGCACCCGATGTGGACCGAATTGGCGTCGCTGATGCGATTCGATATGGCTGTGCAAAACGAGATTCGGCAATCCGAAGCGTTACAAGATCATGTTTATTGGCAATCGATCCGGCGTGATACCGCCGGCCCGGAAGCCAAGGCGCCGAAAGCGCCACCGACGTCCGCATTACTGCGTTTGCGCTACCAGGCGTTGTATGACCTTCGAATGTTGGCAAATGGGGCACGTGATGCGTTTGCCAGCCTGGATGCCCACCTGCGCTGGGCGAATCAAGAAAACCAGGTCGAATATCAGCGCGCTTTGCGGGTGGATATCGCAGTAGCGAGCTTGAGTAGCAGCAGCTTCGGAATCGCCGAGCAGGTATTGCAACCGCTGACCGATCACGCGCGGGATACAGGTGGTCGCCTTCAGCTCGAGCATCTCTACTGCACCGCGAAGGTACGGCGCGAGCAAGGTCGCACCGCGGACTGGCACCAGAAATATAGTCGCTATGCGTTATTGTCCCTGCGGGCCAGCCGAGACGATGCGCGGGTCCCTACGCCTTACTCGGTGCGCGAAGCGGCGCGACCGGATGCGCCGCTCGATGATGTTGGTGCGCGTCTGCCCGCAAAATACCGACGGGCGTATCGGTATCTCCTGGCCAACCTGGATCGACGGGACTTGTCGGTCCGTGAAGTTGCTGCGGAGATTAATGTGACAGAACGGGCATTGCAGACAGCGTTTAAGAATTTTGTCGGCTTGACCCCTACCGAGGTGATTCGCCGCCGCCGGATGGAGTCGATCCATGCCGAGTTGTCACATGAGGGCAATGATAAGACGGTGCTCGATGTAGCAAACAGCTGGGGGGTGATGCACCGCTCGACCCTGGTAAACGGCTATCGTAAGTATTTCGATGAGGTGCCATCGGAAACGCTGTCGCGGTAATCGCAGGGAAAGGGGATGGGGTCGTGGCGACGGTCTCTTTCTCGACCGTGTTCTCTCAGAAATGACAACGACGTCGATCACTGTGCATGGCGCTCAACAGTGTCGGCACTTTTTTTGTCCTATTTATTGTTAATACAACAATTTGGTGTTGGGAAGATGTGATGTGACTATGTCACTTTTCAAAAGGTCGACATCGGGTGAGATGGTTCTGGTGGATGTTCTTATATCGCGCCGAGCTGGCTATGCTCGCACGTGTCCAGGGCCAGGGGGCCTTTATCGTCTGTGTCTTCTTGCGCCGAGTAGCAACGCGCTTTATTGCTGGTGGCATCGCTGTTCGGGTCGATGGCGTTACCCGACGTACCAGCATTGCCACTGCTACTCGTTGAGCAATCAGCCGTCGTCGGTGGCGTGGACGACTGGTCCAGTGCACCGAACGTTTCAACACGATAGCCATGAGCATACTGTGTACTAAGACGGACTCCGTGCGCACCGGTCAGCAGCAGCTTCTTGCGCAGTTTGTAGATGTGTTGTTCAAGCGTACGGCCCGCGACCTCTTCTCCGCAGCCCCAAATGGCAATGGAAATCTGTTTGCGGCTGAGATATTGCCCAGGACGCGAAAACAGCATCCATGCGATGGCAAATTCGCGCGGCGTCAGTTGCACCGTTTGCCCATTGAAAACGACAACCCCAATACGCTTTTCCAGTCGATACTCGGAAAGGCGCAGCGTCTCGCCCGTTACCGGATCTTGCTGTGCACGTTGTATGGCGCGAGAGGTCCGCACGAACAGCTCGTCCTGATCGATAGGCAGCCGTACGATATCGTCCGCACCCAGCGAGAACGCCAGATCCAGCGACGCCCGACTGGCGAAATGACCGACAAGGATCAACGGAACTTGCAGCCGCGACTGGCAATGGCGCGAAACGAACAACGGCCGACTTTCCCGAAGCGCGGCGGTGTCACTCGCCTCCATCAAGATGGCTTCGAACATGTCCCGCGTCAACGCTCGAATCAATGCCTTGTCATCGGCAAAAGGGACAATCGTTGTGTCGTTGGTGAAGCACGTTGTTACAGCATCTTGGAAGCGCTGGCTGGTGGTCACAATGGCAAGTTTCACGGGGACACCGGTAGTAAATCAAGGCGACGAAGACGTCGAATACAGCACCGGTCTCGCGCGAATGCAACGCGCGTTACTGGCCTGCCTGGCGAATGGGGCCATTCCTTAACTTTATGTAACAAAAAGCGAAACGGCAGTTCCGCAATTCGCGCGGATGACACGTATTTCGTTTCATCCAGGATTGAGATTGCAATCATTGCGTGCATTAGGTTGGACGTCCGAAGCGGTATGGGGCTATGCGAACGGAGTCTCCAAGGTTCAGACGGTTCCTACGTGCGACCGCTGTACGGGCGGGCCAGTTGCCTACTACGATGACATCACGATGGTTTGGCCAGATGGCAAGGCGCTTGGCGCGAATGGTGACGGCGATGACGCAAGACAACAACGGTCAGGAGGATCGAGGCGTGGATGCTTCCGATGAAAACGGTGTGCAAGCAGGGAAAACGGCTCGAGCAATGGCATGGCGTTTTGGTGTATCCCAGGCCAACGCGGCGGCATCGGTCGACATGTCTTCCAACATCCGCGGAAGCAATGTTGAAGGCGCTGCCTGGGATGACGTCATCCGATGGGCAACTGATGTCAATCAAGGTGCGGATGAGCAACGCGAAGAGGCGGTACTCCGGATCGCGTCATGCAGGGTATCCGGGGCGCCCACCTTGGATCTGCGCAATTTGCGTCTGTCGACATTGCCGACGGGTTTGTGGTCAATAGATCGGCAGGCACTGGCCGGCGTTGATGCCCTGTACGAAAACGCCGCGTGCGTGGCGTTCGGCTCTGCGGGCAGCAAGCGAGGATCAGAGCACGTCAAGGGCCATCTGCGGCAATTGTTGCTGGACGGTAATCGTTTACGCGTACTTCCGGACGATATCGGTCGTCTTGTCTCGTTGCGGCACCTGAGTTTGGCGCACAATCAGCTCACAACGCTACCCGATGCCCTCGCGCGCTTATCCGCGTTGTCCCATCTCAATGTGGCGGCGAATGATTTGGAATGCCTTCCGGACGCCTTGGGCGAAGCAACTGCCCTGGAGATTCTGCGCGCCGATGGCTGTCTTTTGCGTTGGGTCGCGCCGTCGCTCGGAAACTTGCCGCTTTTGCGGGAATTCGACTTGTCAGACAATATGCTGACGTCCTTGCCGGACGCCATGCGCTGGTTGCCGGCCGCGTGCGTGGTCCGCTTGTACGACAATCCCTTGCCTATGCGGGTCAGGCGCACTTTGCGAGACGGCCCGATCGCGCCCATCTGGCTGCTTGATGTATCGCCGCCGAGAATACCGTCGCGGACGCTCGAGGAGGCGGCGTTTGCCTGGCTGATCGCGAGCGCCGACCGTTGCGGCGGATCGCTCGCTTTCTGGCGCCGCTTGGCGGCCGATCATCCGGCCGCGGCACGGGCGCTGACCACGTTGCTTGACGAACTGGGCGCGCTGCCCGAGGCGTTGAACGGCGACACGCGTCTCGCCCTTCGCGCAAGCGTTCGCAACGCACTGAAGAAGATCGAAACGGATGCATCGCCGGTTATCGATTTCCTGACGCAAACCGCCTCCCGCAAAGCGTTACGGCATGGCCCGGACGATTTATCAGCGCAAGATGATAACGATGGCTTATCCGACGATTGCCGATTTGCCGTCTGGACCCGTACGCGCTGGATGGCGCTGTGCGCCACCCAGGCCGCACCGTGCGGCGTTGGCAATGCGGAGGACCGCGGGGCTGACCTTGTTGCGCCGGGCGAGGTGCCGCGTCCGGGGCCAGGAGCCGCCTGCCCGCTGGATAGTGCTGCGGAAACCACCTTACGCGCCTGGATTGACCAGTTTGTTTTGGCACATCCATTGCTGGATTGTGCCGACGTGCTGTATGCGTGCCGAATGATGATGACGAATGGCGCGTGGCGGGACAGGGTGCGTCCGCAGACCGCGTTATCACCATCGGTAGCGCTGCAGCTCGTCGCGCCGGCGTTGTGGGTCATGACCGAAGATGATTTTGCCGATTGCGCGCGGGCCTTGGGCCAGACGGTTCCTTCTGTGGTCGCGCCTGTGGCAGCGGATCCGCCTGCCGCCGATGCGGTGTGGTAACGTCTGGTGCCATATTGCCTGGCGAATGCGGGTTGCCTGGAAGACGTCGCACTACAGCCGAGTCTGGCGGCCGGAAAATCCAATGTTGAACGATGCGCGATCGTGCCAATGGCGGGAACTGCACCAGATGATGTGATCGAGATTGCCCGAATCTACACGTGGCAGGCACAATAGGGCTGGCCGGTTGCCACACGTGGAAAAAAATGATTCGTAGAATTGGTGTTTACGTCGATGCAAGCAATATTGGGATGAATGGCGGACATGGCATGCGCTATGACGTGTTGCGTGCCCTTGCTTGCCGAGACGACGGGGAAGCGCAGCGTTTGAATGTCTATCTGGCGTTTGATGAACGCCGCGCCGAGACATTTGCCGAATATGGGGCACGGGCGCTGGCATATCAGGCGGCGTTACGTGACCAGGGTTTTCGCGTCACGGTGAAGCCTGTGAAGTACTACCGCGACGAGGAAGGCGTTGAGACGACAAAATCGAATGCTGATCTCGATATGGCCGTTGATGTATTGACGGAGTCCGAACGTCTCGATACGGTGTTGTTGGCCACGGGCGATGGGGACTTCATCCGCGTGGTACGGGCGCTGCAGAGCAAGGGCTGCCGCGTGGAGGTGCTAGGGTTCGATAATGTTTCGCGTGAATTGCGAGATGGCGCGGATCAGTTCATCAATGGCTATCTGGTGCCTAATTTGCTGCCGCTGCGAGACAATCCGACGCCTGGCGCTCGTTGGGGCCAATACGGTGCGAAAGTACGAGGTATCTGTAACCGTTTTTCAATAGAGGACGGATACGGCTTTATTGCGTATTGGTCGGCCTTGCCTGAAACGCCTATCCTTGCCGCTACCGAGACAAAGCCGGCGTATTTCAAGCTTTCCAGCCTGGTCGATGCCCAAGTGGCGGCACGGCTGCCGTCGCGGCAAGTGGTGCTGGAATTCGAACTCCATCACCCTGCCCGTGCCGATGGTGCTCCAGAGGCGCGCCGCATTCACGTTGTCAACGCCTGATCGCGCCGTGAAAACATCGCACTTTTTCGAGATGTAAACCCTATCAAATGATCGGCGTCGGAGCGACTTTCACGATGCCGCGCTCGATCACCACGCGATTAGACTGCGTGCCGCGTAGGCCTATCGGGCCGCATCCTTTACACTATCTGGGGATACCGGACATACAAAGGATGCATTGCATGAGAGCAGCGAGCCAGACCAAGCAGGATCTGCCATCAACGCGGATTGCGTCGATCGTTCCCGTCAATCACGTGCCGCACCGCTCCCGGCGCGGCGTTGCGGCCTTGACGATGTTTGCCGCACTTGGGGTCTTGACGGCCTGCAGCAGCAAACAGGACGCTTCCTCGAGCAACTTCTCGACTGCGCTGGGACGTTATCTCGAGGTCGACGGGGATCTCTGCCTCAACGTCGGCCGCTTCCCCGTGGATATCAGTGAAGGCGATTTGAAAGCGCAGCCCACGACGCCGGACGGTCCGGCAGCGGAGATGGCCGCATTGCAGCGGACCGGACTTGTCAGTTCCGTTGACGTACTGACAGGCGAATTGGCGTACGTTGATCGACATCTGACCGGCCGGCGTGCAATGGTTCGTCGCTACACGCTGACGACTGCGGGGCGCGATGCGTTACGTAAGATCGTCGGTGACGAAGTCCAGGCAACCGGTAAGCGCGAAACGGAGCGCAGCGACCTATGTTACGGGAAAATCGAAGTAGACAAGGTAATCGACTGGGATGGCCCGGCAACGGTGGATGGCCGCAAGGAAGCCGTGGTCCATTACACGTATCAAGTCAATCAGGTTGCCGAATGGGCAAAGACGCCCACATTCGGCGCGGCATTTCCGGAGGTGCAGAACACCTTGAACGGCGCAGGAGAAGCACGTCTCAGCACGACGATGGTGCTGGGCAAGGAGGGCTGGGCCGCGAAAGGCGCGGCCCGCCCTGAAAACCCATGAAGTGGGAGCATGCAGGAATACGGTATCCAGTGCGAGACACGACATCTTATCAGTCGATAACCGGAGCACGCGGTGGCGGGGCCGGATAGCTATGATCGTCTGATCCAGGCGATCACGGCCCGGCATGACACGCTGGGTCGCCGTGCGCGGGACATCGCGCGCTTCGTCATCCAGTATCCAAACGATATTGCGTTATCGTCGTCGAAGACGTTGGCGGCAGCGATGGGTGTCCAGTCTTCCAATCTGGTGCGTTTCGCGCAAGGGTTTTGCTACGCCGGGTTCTCGGAAATGCAGCGTGTGTTCCAGGCGCGCCTGGTTGCAGAAGCGCCTGGACGGGCCGAACACATGCACGCGTCGCGTCCGGACGTAGACGCAGAACCACATGCGGATGCGGGCGGCGTTGTTGACGATATGGCCTTGGATCGGCTGCGCGATTCATTCGGAGGCCCCGGCAATACCGTGTGGGATGCAAAGGTCGACGCAGGACGGCCCGTTGCAGCGCAAGGCACTTTGCAACGTGCCGTGCAGGATTTCGTCGCGCATGAGATGGCGGCACTGCGTGAATTTGCATGGTCTGTACCCGAGTCGACGCTGGCGTTGGCCGCCGATACGCTAGCGCATGCGCGGACGATTTTTATCGCAGGGCAGTTACAAGCGTTTCCCATCGCGGCGTATTTGCATTACGCCATGCTGCATCTACGGCGCCCCGTGCACTTGGTAAGCGTGGGGGCTGGATTGGCTTCCGAGATTGCACAACTGAGCGGTCCCGACGATGTACTGGTGGCTGTCAGTTTTCGATTGCATGCGAAGGAGATCGTGGACATGGTAGGGGAGCGCGCACGGCTAGGCGTGCCGGTACTCGCTATCACCGACAGCGTATTGTCACCGCTGACGAGGCATGCGTTAGCCAATGTGATCGTGCCCGCGGGCGATCCCGATTTTGCTTCGTCGCTGGCGGCACCTATGTGTGCCGCACAGTCCCTGGTCATGGCGATGGCGGCCCGCTTGCCGCGTGATCTCGACAACGCGAACGGCAAAAACGCTCAATAGGCGCTGGCTTTATCAATCGCGGCAACTTGCTCCTGCGTTAGCGTAATTTGCATGGCATCGCCTAGCGCCTTCAATTGTGTCAACGAGGTGGCGCTGGCGATCGGCGCGGTAATGCTGGGGCGGGCGATCTGCCACGCAAGTGCAATGCTCGACAACGGCTTTTCATGCGCGGCGGCCACGTCGTCAAGCGCTTTCAGGATTTTCAAGCCGCGTTCATTCATGAATGTGCGAACCTTGTCACCACGCTTCCCGTTCTGCACATCTTCCATTGTTCGATACTTGCCGGTCAGGAAGCCGCTCGCCAGCGCATAATAGTTTACGACACCGAGTTTCAGTTCTTGCGCGGCAGGTTCGACGTCGGTTTCATAGGCCGATCGATCGTATAGGTTGTATTCCGGCTGGACGACGGTATAGGCCGGCAAGCCATCACGTTTGCTGATCGCGGCCGCTTCACGTAGACGGGCCCCGGAATAATTCGACGCCCCGATCAGACGTACCTTGCCCGCCTTGATCAAGTCGTCGTATGCGGAAAGGGTTTCTTCCAGCGGTGCGCTATCCGGGAGGTCACGATGGGAAAAATACAGATCAACGTAATCCGTTTGCAGCCGCTTTAGAGAATCATCGATTGCCTGCATGATATTCGCACGCGACAGACCCGGGCGCCTCGTCATGATGCCAACCTTGGTAGCCAGCACGAACTGGTCGCGTTTGCCACGCTGTTTGAACCACTTACCCAGGATTGTCTCGGACTCCCCGCCCTCATTTCCTGGCTTCCACTGTGAATACATGTCCGCCGTATCGATGAAGTTGATGCCTGTATCGGCGAGCGCATCGAGGATGGAGAATGATGTTGCTTCATCGATCGTCCAGCCGAACACGTTGCCACCGAATACGATAGGCGAGACTTGGATGTCGGATTGTCCTAATGAGCGAAGTGCCATGTCGTGTATTGCTCCTAGCGCATAGAAAAAAGGAAGGCCGGGCAGAGGGCGCGATAGATGCCTGTCGCGCTGGGTTCAGACGCCAATGATCGAAGCGTAGCACGAGGGCGATAGGCTCTGCAGAAGCGGGGATATTTCCCGAAATAGGAATGTTTTCGGAAGCATTTGATTTCATCGTCGGCGACGCACGTCCACATGACCAAGTCGATTCGAGCCGTGATCAGTGAGCATTCCACTCGTTCGGTGCCACCGTTCTCGGACGACGTCGTCTGTTACGACCCGTACACCATTGTGGGATGCGATCGGATAAGTCGACGAACCGCCGTATATTGATAATACAAATTTTATTAAATGATCGATTAATAGAAATCGTCGCATTTTGCGTAATACGATAAGTGCAGTCATCATTCGATACATTCTATTTCAGCATGAATATTGAGCATGGTACAGATAAGTCTCACGGGGGATCGAGTGGCGGAGACATCAGGTAGGTCGGCGGGGTACATGGGCGTTCCGCTAGAAGGGCGCTTGCTGACGCTGGACATGCCTTTGATCACCTCCAACCTGATACCGGTACGCGCTATCGGCGAAAGCAGAATAGGTCGGGAGTACGGGTTTATCGTCGATGTTGTGTCGCCGGCCGCGGACGTGGCGCTCAAAACCTTGATAGCAAAACCAGTGACGTTGTGGATTCAGCAGCATGATCAATCCTATGTAGCCCGTCATGGCTATGTGCATACGGCTCGGCGCCTGGGGGCCGATGGGGCGCTGACCACTTATCAGATCGCGTTTGCGAGCTGGCTTCATTTTCTGAAATTCCGGAAAGATGCCCGTATTTGGCAGGATAAGTCGGCGGACGACATCCTGACCGATGTGTTCAACGCGCATCCGCAAGCTCGAGGCGCATTTAAATTCATGCTGTCACGTGATGTGCCCAAGCGTTCATTCTGCGTGCAATACGAGGACGATTGGAATTTTGTCCATCGAATCCTGGAACAGGAAGGCCTGTTCGGATTCTACGAGCAGGCCGATGATGGCAGGTCGCATATGTTCGTGATAACCGACGATCTGTATGCCTTGCCCCAGAGTCCTCGGCGGACGCTTGGTTTCTACCGCGCCGATAGAGCAAGCGAAGTGGATGCGCTGACGCATTGGAGCGCCGCGCGCGTGATGCAAAGTACCGAACTGCGCACGCGAACATCCGACTACAAGCAGCCCGCCGCGATGTCGTTCGGTAAAGGCACGCATACACCGACCATGGCGAACCAAGGCGCTTTGCCGAAGCAAGCCGAAGTGTATGAGTACACGGGCGCCTATACCTACGATGCGCAAGCACGGGGTAACGCGCTTTCGGCAATACGGGTGGAGGAGTGGGAGTCGCGCGCGAAGCGTTTTCACGGAGCGGGTGGGGCGCGAGGTATCGATGCCGGTCAGTGGTTCACGCTGGAGAACCATCCGGTGCACGTCGCTTCCGGTACATCGGAGCGCCAATTTGCGGTGATCGAGGCACGTTGGGTAATTGAAAACAACGTGCCGACGTCGCATACGACAGCCGATTATCCATTCAGCTTAAAGAGACGTGTTGATGAAACCCGGGCGGCGCATCAAGCGTGCGAAGGGGCGTCGGCGGTATCGGGGCATGGGGCGCCAGGTGCTTTGAAGGCATCACGTGGGGTCGCCAATCGGCCGAGTGGCGACGACAACGAAGGTTTCTACAGGGTTGAAATCGAGGTGCAGCGCAGGAGTGTTCCTTTTCGTAGTCCGTTTGAACATGCAAAGCCGCGGGTGACGATACAGAGCGCGATCGTGGTCGGGCCCGCGGGGCAAGAGGTTTACACCGATGCATTGAATCGCATCAAGGTTCGCTTTCATTGGGACCGCTTGAACGACGGCGATGAGAATGCATCGTGCTGGATTCGTGTCATGCAGTCTGACAGCGGAAGCGGCTATGGTGGAGTGCATTGCCCGCGTATCGGTGACGAAGTCATCGTGTCGTGGTTGGACGGCGATTGCGATCGACCCGTGGTAATGGGGCGACTGTATAACGGTAGCGACACACCGGCATGGCATTCGAACGGCATTCTTTCAGGATTCAAATCAAAAGAATATGGCGGCAGGGGCTATAACCAACTCGTGATGGATGACGCTACGGGCCAAAATGGCGTGCAACTTGCCAGTAGTTCCGCAGGCACGGTCTTGCACCTCGGTTATCTGGTTCGATACAGCGGCAATGCGCGAGGTCGTTATCTCGGAAGTGGGTTTGATTTAAGTTCTGGCGCGTATGGCGCAATACGCGCAAGCCAGGGATTGTATGTCAGCACGCATCCGAGAAAGTCCGAACCGATGGACGCGAGCGATGCGGTGTCGCAATTGGCACTTTCTGAAAGTGTAATGACTGCTCTGTCCAAAGCATCTACAAATGCACAAGCGAACGGGCTTGGCGCAAGTTGTATGTCGATGAAGCAGTTTACTGAAGCCACCATGCACCGGAAAACCGGCGTGATGCAAACTGGCGGTCATACGGCGGCGGGCGGCACGGGAGAGGCGAATCAGTTCAAGGCGCCGATGTTACTTATGGCCAGTCCGAGCGGTATCGGGCTGGCATCGCAAGCATCCATACATATGGTAGCCGACAAGAACGTCAATGTGGTGAGCGGAAAAGATACGTCGCTGGCGGTGGGGCGTTCTTTGATTGCATCGGTGAAAGAAGCGCTGAGCGTCTTCGTGCAAAACGCTGGCATTAAATTGTTCGCGGGGAAGGGCGCGGTGCGCATTCAGGCACAATCGGATGCGATGGCGTTTATCGCGCAGAAGCGCTTGAAAATGGTCTCAGCGACCGACGCCATCGAGATTGCCGCCAAAGGAGAGATCACGCTGATGAGTGGCGGCGCTTATATCAAGATTGCCGATGGCAATATTCAGATTCATGCGCCTGGGGCGGTGGACGTCAAGGGTGCTGCCCACGATTTCTCGGGGCCTACGAGAATGGACCCGGTATTTCCGGAATGGCGGGTGGCGGAAGGTACGCCGGTTCCACGCAGGACGACGTTTTCGCAGTGATGCAATAGAGAAACACATGAAGTGAAAAGTCGCTGGCGTGAAGTAAAGGTAATGCCGCGTTAGGCCTGAGTCGAAAGCGGAAAATGTGGATGGGGAGGGAAAAGACTGTGGTGGATAAAACAGGTATGCAATCGATTAAAGGCTGGTGCTACCCGGTCTCGATGAAGGACGCTGGCGAGGATGTCGGTATCGATCGCTATCTTGCAGCGATTCAATTGAATGGTGGATCCTATCCTTTAGGCGTCAACGGTTTTTTACACGGGGGAGTGCATCTTGCACCTGTCGATGCGGATGGGGCCGGTTCAGGAGGGGTGAGATGCATTGCCGATGGCGAAGTGGTGGCCTATAAAATAGACCAGGATTACCAGCGACTTCTCTATCCTGAAGAAGCCGTCGCACTTTATTCAACGGGCTTTACGTTGATAAAGCATAAGCTGACGCTACCGCCGGTACCGAGTCCTGGAGGGACTACACACGGCAAAACAACGATGTCGAAAGGCGCTGTGGCGACCATGGGAGAGGTTGCATCAGATGACACCAAGGCTGTAATGAAGGCTACCGCTTCAACAATGGAAGGGGATTCCATCATATTTTTCAGCTTGTACATGCATCTTGCGCCTGCCTCGGTTTACAAGGCGAATAGAAGGGAACGGCACAAGAAAGTCTGGCCGTACTACTACGGCGCGGTAGAGATCTGGACGGTTACCCCGAAAGCAGCAACGCGTAGCCAGCGGGGAACGGGAGCCGGCGAGCCGCTGATGGGTGTGTACGTTCATAAAAATAAAAGAGGCGGATTGGGAGTGGCAATCGGCTTACTGCCACTTGGAAGCCACGTTACGATTATCCAATCGCACGATCTGAAAAGGGGGCTTGGGAAAATCGAAACGATTATGTCCGGGGAGGTTGCATCGTTAGACCCCGGTGGTGTGGTTGCCTCCGAAGCACGTCACGGCCTTGTTTCTTTGCAAGCACTGGCGAGCAAGATACATGTGCGTAATATCGGTGAAGTTTGCCTGCCAACTACGCCGATGAAAGTCAGCGCCGGCGACTTGGTTGGCTATCCTGGTGAATATCAGGATGTCGAACACACATCCGCGCTGCCACCGACTCCGAAGAACGCTTTGGTGCATGTGGAGGTGTTTGCCGGTGACGAACTCAGAGCGTTTATCGATCGAAGCCGACAGCGCGCCGCCATACTGACGAACGAGCCGCGGACGAAGCTATGGGTTGAGAACGGCGCAAGTCTGTACAAGCCAATGGCGGCAACACTACGGTTGCCCGCCAGAACGGTGGTAACGGTGACATCGGATGCGCCAAGAAAGGGGATATGGACCAAAGTGACGGTGGCTGCGGGTGGCACTGAATTTCGAGGCAGAACGTTTTGGATTTTGCGCAGTGTCGTGGGGAACGATACCCTGCCTAGGGACGCATGGTCCGAATTTCCGCTTTCCTTGTCAGGAGAAATCGCGGGGACTGTTGGTCATTCTCGCATTATGGATGTGTCGCGAGGTGCCGCGGCATACGACGATGGCCGGAACGCTTGGTATCCGGTTGATGTCGGTAATGCGGCGATGGAGACCGTGCACGGTTACGTCTGCGCATCGGGGCAGCCGCATGTCTCGCTGCATAACCGATGGGCGTGGCCTGGATTTGAAATGCTTACATGTCGGTTGTCGAACAAAGACCTTTTCATGCGCCACTTGTATTTGCAAGGCGGCCCGGCTTCCGATCGAGAGCAATCCGCATTGGTGGCGGGTTTTAATGACACGAGAGCCGATGCCCTTATTGCAAAACTGGATGAGATCCTTGTGCCGGAAGGCCAGCCGAGAGGAGAGGTGCAAGGGGCCGATCTCCTCACTGCTGTGAATGAACCTTGGAAAGCCGATCGCATCAATCACCTGATAACGAGGTACGAGACCGAGTGGGGTGGAGGAATGGAAAAGTGGGATGCGATTGACTCGTTGATGAATGGCGGATTGCCATATTGGCAGACCGAAAAAGCGCGCATCGAGAAGTTGCGTATATGGGAGGCATGTGAATCTGTACTTGGTGATCGGCTATCTCTCACGGTGTATCACGTGCATCCCATACGCTTGTGCATGAATTTTGCCTCCTATGGATTCCGTTTTACGGCCCTGATGTTGCAGCAGATTTTTCCGCTGGCGAAAGTACCTGATCTGCAAGCGGTGTGCGACGAATTAAATGCGCATATCCATTTCTACCAGCTTGATACGCCGCTCAGACGATCGCATTTCTTTGCGCAAATTCGCCAGGAGGTTGGGACCTATTTTGAAGTTGAAGAACGGTTTGTTTACAAGTCATCGGTACTTGTCGACTTGTTCCGGAATTTCACTCGTCATCCTGAAGAGGCGCGAAAGCATGGATATGACACTGTGCGGCCTTACAAAGCCGCGGGAAGCCGATGACCAAGGAAGACTTTGTTGCCATCGCGAATCGTGCTTACGGGGACCGAGGCGAGTTAGGAAATGGTTCGATGGAATCCGGGGATGGATGGAAATTCCGAGGGAGGGGATTGAAGCATGTGACTGGGCGAGGTGGGTATCAAAAATTTTCGGACTGGCATATCGTCAATCAGCATCGCTGGCCGGGTGATGTCGTGGATTTCATAGAGAATCCCGAAGTTCTGATCGACATGAAATACGCCGCGCGCTCTGCGGCGTTTTTTTGGATCAGCAACAGTTTGGCTTCGATAGCAGACCTAGGTGCAGATTGGATGACTGCGGCGTTAATTACTGATGTTATTAATAAAAAGACTGACAGTAGAGATAAACGATACCAGCATTTTGAGAGAATTTTTAATAATAAAATGTTGTTTTGAAGAGTAGCATTACTTGCGTTTGACGGATTTATTTGAAGATAAATTGTTGCTACGAAGTATGGTTATACTCCAAGATGTATTCGAAATAATGGACGGATGTTGTGCAACAAAGAGAATTGAATTGTTCAGCTGCAAAGTTAAAGAAGGGATCATTTTTATTTCCTTAAATATTGCCTGATGACATGCTCTTGTTGAGTTTAGGTGCCAGAATCTCGATTGCAATAAATTTAATTTTGATATTTGTGATTTTTGTAGTGTGATTCGCATCGAAAAGAGAATTTTTTATGGGCGCTATTATTCTCAGAGGTAAGTGTGTATGGCTCAAAAGTAGGTTGCAAGATGTTATTTTGTAATATCAAAAAAATAATAAATGCTGATTTTATATATTTCAAAGTACAGTACGCGAAGATCATTTTATGTTAACCCTATGGGAATTATTTAAGATGTATTGTCAAATGTTTGCAGGATGTTTCTTTGATTTTTTTATAAACGAGTAAAGCGCGTGGTACAAAAAATTTTCTCGATACAATGCCTGCGATTTATAATAATAGCTTGTCCCCTGATCATAGCAGAGATGCCTGTTTATGCTTGCGATTCGGTAGTGGATTCACCAAACTTCACTCCTACGCATTGCAACGATAATGAGGAAATATATTTTAATTGCATTATTAAGGGCAAGATCATGTCGGTGTGTGCTATGGGGAATAGTTCGCCTAAAGAAGGTTTTGTGCAATATAGGTACGGTCAACCTGGGAATATCGAGATGCGTTTTCCCAGGCGGCAGTCTAGCCCGCTAGGCAAGTTTTCCATTAGCGAAATACCTGTTGGGCATATGCGTTTTGTTCATTTGAAATTTAGGGCCGGTGCTTACGATTACATTTTATTTGAAGGGGACGTCGCAGGAATTTATGTAAGGCGAGGCAGGAGGCATGTGACGACACTGTGGTGCGACACGACAGGTGGGGATGCGGTTCTCTCCGCAAACGCGTATGTCGGAATTCCTATGGTAGCGCCGACACATGTAGATTGAGTTTGTAATCAAGCCGAATTGGATATCAATATTATGTTAGGTGGCTAATGCTTATTATTTAGTATGCATCTTACAAACACTGCTGCGCTCCTGCAACTCCGTATTGGGCTAGTAGCCACCCGTTAGCGCACTGGCGAGCGTGGTGCTGCCCTTTTGGTTACGTGGCGCGTCGCTTCACCGCCTCGGACCGCCTGGAAACGCTTTGCACGCACCGGCTACCGCGCCATTGGGTGCATTTTATAAAACGTTGGATGTGCTGCGCGCGCTATCGCCTTATCTTGCTCTCCTCCGTAAAACATCATGAAATCAAAGTGATAACGCATTGGCATCGCGCTAACCCACTTCTAGGCCAAAGCATCGATGCAATCGTTATAAGTTGTCGCCGCAGGAATGCTGCATATCGCCATAATTCATGCTACTTTGCGGTTCGCACTTCTTGAAGTGCTCTCGGGGCGGGGTGAGATTCCCCACCGGCGGTGATGATGTGGTTAAGGTGACCGGTGTCGATTCGGACCTAGTGTCTGGCTGATGATATCGATAGCCGCCGCATCCAGCCCGCGAGCGCCTGGCGATGACATCGCCAGGGTCAGCAGATCCGGTGTGATTCCGGGGCCGACGGTATAGTCCGGATGAAAGAGAGAAGCGGTTCGCGGCGTGATTCGCGGGCTGGCTTGGTGTGTGCGGTTCGAGCGGTTGTATGAACGCGTTGAGACGTCCCACCGATGCTGGTCGACCTTATCGATGCCGCGTCCGGCCGATCGCCCTGTTTCTTTATTGAACAGGAACCGACCATGTCCAACATTGCAGTGTTGTCTTCTGCCGCCGGCGCAAATGATGCGTCGTCTTCGGCTACGCCTCCTCGCTTTGCGTTTGTTCAAGCCAGTTGGCACGCGAATATCGTCGACCAGGCCCGTGTCGGCTTTGCCGCCGAAATGGCGAAACTCGGCTATTCCGACGACGCGATTGATTATTACGCGGTGCCGGGCGCGTTCGAATTACCGTTGCACGCAAAGCGCCTCGCCGAGACGGGGCGTTACGCTGGCGTGGTATGCGCCGCATTGGTCGTCGATGGCGGCATCTATCGCCACGATTTTGTCGCTGCCGCAGTGGTGGATGGCCTGATGCGCGTGCAGTTGGATACCGGCGTGCCGGTATTTTCGGTGTCGCTGACGCCCCATCATTTCCACGAAGAAGCGCACACCGACTATTTCCATGCGCACTTTGTGAAGAAGGGAGCGGAAGCAGCGCATGCCTGCACCGCCACGGTGAACGCATTGGACCGGTTACCTCAGCCGATCGCGGCGTCTTTAGCATCGGCAGGCACCGGTAATGCGCAAGCGGATACCGCGTCGGCGGCTGCTTAAGCGCCCAGGCGGGTGGGCACACTAGCCTGACGGTCGTCAGGGCGATGGGTTTTCTTCAAACGGTTTAAACGGCACTTGCCTTGCCGACAAAGGTTTGGCCGCGTGTATCCCGCCCGAAGTAGATGAACATCGCGATCAGTACGGCCACGGTCCCTGCGACCATGGCCATCGCCATTCCGTAGTTGTTGTTGTGCCGCTCGGCAAATCCCGCTTGAAGCGGTCCGTTGACGGACGCGATGAAATTTCCCAACTGGTAGACGAAACCCGGCAATACCGCTCGGGTGCCTTCGGGCGCCAGTTCGTTCAGATAGGCCGGGATCACGCCCCAGGCACCTTGGACCATGAATTGCATCATGAAGGCGCCTATGCCTATGGCAATACTGCCGCTCGAAAACGCCCACAACGGCAGGACTGGCAACGACAGCAAGGCGGCAATGATGATGGCGCGACGTCGTCCGATTCTTTCGGATAGCGAGCCAAACACAAGGCCGCCACAGATGGCGGCAATGTTGTACACCACGGCGATGATGGCGACGGTATGCGGATCAAAGCCATGCTGTACCTTCAAGAACGTTGGATACATGTCTTGCGTACCATGACTGAAAAAATTAAGACAACCCATCAGCAGCACCGCATACAGACATAGCTTCCATTCCCTCTTGATGACAGGCAACAAGGCGGTATGCACTTTTTGTTCGCGTGCGGCCAACCAGACCGGTGACTCCGGCACCTTGAACCAGATAAAGATCACCATCAGGACCGGCAATGTTCCGATGAAGAACAAGTTGCGCCATCCAAGCCAGGCAAATAAGCCATAGACAATGGAAGCAACCAAATAGCCTCCTGGATAGCCGGCCTGGAACATGCCGGACACCAGACCGCGCGAGCGCGTGGGAATGGTTTCCATGGCCAAAGTTGAGGCGACGCCCCAGATGCCGCCCATTGCGACACCGTATATCAAACGCAGTATCAGAAACACCTCAAGCGATGGCGCAAGCCCCGATGCCAATTCCATGATCGAGAAAATAACGATATTCACCATCAAGACCGGCCGTCTGCCGTATTTTTCGGCGGCACGCCCAAAAATAAACGCACCAATCGGCCGAACCGCCAAGGTCAGCAAAATCGAAAACGTGACTTTACTGATGTCGACGCTAAATGCTTTTGCCAGATCGCTCAAAAGAAATGTCAGTAAGAAGAAATCGAACGCATCGAGCGTCCAACTGCCCACGGCGGCGATAACAGTATTGCGCTGGACCGATGTCCATTTTTCGTTCATGAGGCGGCTTCTCCTTGTTTGCATTTATTGACGCCGCGTCGAGACAGGTAGCTCGACGCTGTCTAAATTTCTGCAGGGATATATTAGCTACGGTAACTTTCAATCGACTTTCGTTCGGTGCGCGTCTCAAGAAGCAGATGAAATACGGCATCAACCGTTGCACGAATGTGCGGCGCAGTGCGCTCCCGGGAAAAAGGGGTAATCCGCCGCGCGGCGTTGGCCGATGCAGACCGTGTAGAATCGGGGTATGTCAAATCATCTTCATGCGGTCGTGAGCGATTCCCCCGTTGATCCGGCCACGCCTGCCAGCAGGCCGCAAGCTATTGCCGACCCGCTGGCAGTCAAGACGAGCCGAACCGGCAAAAGGCCGCGCCGCGTCGCGTCGGACCTGTCGGGGCCTCAGGCAGATGCCGGTGCGGTAAACGGCCGGTCCGCCGACACCAGTGACTCTGAGCGTCGGCAGGTGCATGCGCACGACCGGCGGACTGACGGGCGCGCCTTTCGCGGCCATTCGCACGACCATGCGCATGAACACGCCACGCAAACCCGCGAGTCCGACGGCCATGGCCACGCGGCGGTTGGTCTCTCTGATGACGACGTAGAAGCGGAATTGGCGCTGGCTGATACATTCTGTCAACGACGAGGTGAACGCCTGACGCCGATTCGCCGCAAGGTGCTTGGCCTGTTGCTGTCGTCCGGGCGTGCGACCAAGGCGTATACGTTATTGGACGAGATGCGTAAGGTGCACTCTGGCTCGGCGCCGCCGACTGTCTACCGCGCGCTGGATTTTCTCCTGTCGGTCGGGCTTGTACATCGCGTTGAATCGATCAACGCTTTTGCAGCGTGCCATGATCTGACGCATTGTCATCACGGCATGTTGTTGGTGTGTCAGCAGTGTGGCGCCGTGCTGGAAATGCATGAACCCGAGATTGAGCGGGTTTTATTCGAGCGCATTAAGCTTTCCGGTTATAAATTGGCAAGTGATGCAGCGGAATTAAAAGGGATTTGCCCGGACTGCCAGCAGCGTGACGCGCAGGCCCCGGCCGTAGCGTGAGGTGACATCGCGCCGTGCGATCAGAGGTCGCGGGCGAGTCGACTCTTTCGGCGGTCAGCGGTTCGCCCTAGTCGGTATGCATCTGGCGCACCGTCGTACCGCCCTCGTTACAATATGGCCAACATGAGCCTGGTTCGTATTCTCGAAGCAGGGTAAAACCAAGCTGGATGTCGTTCGCGGCACGTGATGCGTGCGAATAGTCTCAAGAAGGCAATCATCCAGATCGCCTGATCTGACGTTGCGTAATATCGGAGTTGAATGAGCGCTGATACTGTTTTGGTTACCGGTGCTTCCGGTTTTGTCGGTGCCGCTGTTGCGCAACACGCTCAGCAAGCCGGTTTCGCCGTCCGCGTGACGGTGCGCCGTACGAGTCCACGTGGCAACATCGACGGCAATGGCTACGAGGTCGTGGAAGCCGACATGCGCGATGCCGATGCAATGCGGCGTGCGATGGCGGGGGTGCGTTACGTTTTCCATGTCGCGGCGGATTATCGCTTATGGGCGCCCGATCCTCGCGAGATCATCCGTACCAACGTCGACGGCACGCGCACCGTAATGGACGCGGCGCTCGCCGCTGGCGTTGAGAAGATCGTCTACACCAGCAGTGTCGCGACGTTGCGCGTCAAGGGCGCGATCGGGCCGGTCGACGAGACGGCGAAGGTGGATGAACACGAGGCCATTGGTGCGTACAAGCGCAGCAAGGTAGCGGCTGAGCGGGTCGTGGAAGACATGATCGCTACCCGGCAATTGCCGGCAGTGATCGTGCACCCGTCTACGCCAATCGGGCCGCGTGATATCAAACCGACTCCCACAGGCCGATTGATTGTCCAGGCCGCCGCCGGAAAAATGCCAGGTTATGTCGATACAGGCCTCAATTTCGTGCATGTCGATGATGTTGCCGCCGGGCACTTGCTAGCGCTCTTCAAAGGGCCGGTCGGCGAGCATTACATACTTGGTGGCGACGACGTGAAGCTAGGTACGTTATTGCAGACCATAGCTGGCATTACCGGCGGCAAGCCCCCGATACTGCAGTTGCCGCGTTGGCCGCTGTACCCACTCGCCGCTGCTGCCGAGGGATTGGCCAAGATCACGAAGCGTGAGCCTTTCGTCACGGTAGACGGTCTAAATATGTCGCGCTACATGATGTTTTTCAGCAGTGCCAAAGCGCAAGCCAAACTGGGCTACACCGCACGGCCTCACCGTGATGCCCTGGTCGATGCGATCGACTGGTTCCGCGAAGCAGGTTATTTGCGCTGATCCGTCGGCGCCGGATGGATGCCATGCACACATCGGCGCCAATGCGTTGCTCCCTAACGCCAGACTATTCAATTTGCCCTCCCAGGGTTTCCCCGTGCCCCGTGCTCTCGGGTCGCGAGGCGCGTCGTGATACGCCTTTTGTGAGATGGCAGTTGCGTCATTACGACAGCTAATCGCGCAACGGGGATCTTCCCCGGCCAAATGGCCTCATCTATCCCTTCTTCTTTGATCTGTTAAAAAAAACCGATACACTCGGCCCCACAAGGATCTTCGGTCAACGTGGGGAAATATGGTCAAAGGATCGATTCGTCAACGAATCATAGCCAGCCTGGGAGTGATCTTCATCCTGATGATCGTGATGGCGGGCGTGTCTTACAATCGTTTGCTTGTGATCGATCTGGAAGCGGATCGGGTGCAGAACGACGGCGTGCCAGGATTATTCGATGCGACCTCATTACGAGCAACCTGGAATGAAATCTACTCGTCGACCTTGCGGATGGTCTATGTGGATACGACCGAGGAGCAGGTAGCGGCCGACCGAAAGCGCTTCGAGGAAGCTCGCCAGAATATGGGGAAGCTCATAGAGCACTACGGCCATACCGTTGATTCGGACGTCGAGCAGCGGGAGGCCGCGATTTTTCGAGATGCTGCAAGCCGATTCACAAAGGCGGCGGATGCTGTGTTGGCCGCTCGGGAGATATCACACGAAGCCGCGGACGCAGCCTTCGTGACACAGTTGACACCTCCGTGGAATGATGGTCGGACATCACTGCGCAACATCGTCAATATCAATAAGAAGAGCACGGACGAGGCAACGCAAGCGATTCGCCAATCGGTACTCGATGCACAAAAGGCGATGGCCATTACGTTGGGTGTCGCCCTGGCGTGCTCGATCCTTTTCGGCTATTTGCTGTTCCGCGCAATCACTCGGCCAATGCGTGAAATCGTTGATGCGCTGGATGTCATGCGTACTGGTGATCTCACGGGCCGTTTGGATCTGCGGCGCCGTGACGAGTTCGCGATGCTCGAGGTGGGCTTCAATCGTCTCATCGAAGAACTGACGGCGCTGGTCGGTCAGGCCCAGCATTCGTCCATGCAGGTCACCACATCGGTGGCGGAGATAGCGGCCACGTCGAAGGAACAGCAGGCGACGGCTACCGAGACCGCCGCGACCACCGCTGAGATCGGCGCGACAACCCGTACGATGCTCGCCACCTCTACAGATCTTGTTCGCACGATGAGCGAAGTGTCGACGGTTGCCGAACAAACCGCGATGCTGGCGGATACCGGCCATGAAGGGCTGACGCGCATGAGCGAGACCATGCAGCATGTGATGGAGGCCGCGGGCTCCGTCAATGCGAAGCTGGCGATCCTGAACGAGAAGGCCGGCAAGATCAACCAGGTGGTGTCGACGATCACAAAAGTGGCGGATCAGACAAACCTGTTATCGTTGAACGCGGCCATCGAAGCGGAGAAGGCTGGCGAGTATGGCCGAGGCTTTGGTGTGGTGGCGACGGAAATCCGCCGCCTCGCGGACCAGACCGCCGTGGCGACCTTCGACATCGAGCAGATGGTCAAGGAGATCCAGTCGGCTGTTTCGGCCGGCGTGATGGGTATGGACAAGTTCGCGGAGGAAGTGCGGCGCGGCATTATCGAGGTGCAGCAAGCCAGCGGCCAATTGTCACAAATCATTGTGCAAGTGCAAGCGCTGGCGCCGCGCTTCCAGGTAGTGAACGAAGGGATGCAGCATCAGGCAAGTGGTGCGGAGCAGATCACGCAAGCGCTGTCCCAATTGACGGAGGCCGCGCAGCAGACGGTGGAATCGTTGCATCAGTCGACGCAAGCGATCGACGGCTTGACGTTGGTCGCGAATCAACTGCGCACGGGTGTCACGCGCTTCCGGTTGCAAGCCTGATGTTGTATCTGATCTTCTCGCTGGGTACGGACCGCTATGCTCTGAGCACGGCGGACGTACTCGCGGTGCGACCGGTCCCTGCCGTGAAGGCCTTGCCGTCCACGCCACCGTGGGTGGCGGGATTGGCGAGCGATGGGCACGGATCTTTTCCGGTGATCGATCTCTGCGCATTGGCCGTCAATCGTCCGGCGCGGGCAGTGATGTCCACGCGCATGGCTGTGCTGCGCTACACGGAAGGGGCGTCGGCAACGGTGCAGGAGCCACGCCTCGGCGTGATCGTCGAGCAAGCGACATCGACGCTTGCGGCCGATGACAAAGATTTCGTCGATCCCGGTCTGGCGACGCCGGAGGCGCCTTATCTGGGTCCGGTACTGCAGCACGAAGATGGTCGTGTGATACAGCGGGTCGTGGTACGTGACCTGCTACCCGGATCGGTGCGCGAGCGCCTGTTCGCGCGGTAATGGTACAGGAGCGTCCCTGAGTGGAACGCGGCCTGGGTCGCTTGCTCTATTGAAGGAGAATGCAATGATCGCGAGCGCGCCTCGGTCGGCAGCGGCCATTGCCGCATCTGGCGCACGCGTCTTCGGTCCCGAAAATGGTGCTGGCACCGATGCGGGCGGCGCAACCGGCGGCGCTAACGTCGATGATGCGGGATCGCGTCGTCCGCGCGATGCTTTGCCCGATGCGTTGGCGGTCCATATTGCAATGGCCCTTCGCCAGTTGTCCGGCCTGGAAATCGATCTGGTGGGAGCCCGCAGCGTTGAGCGTGCGGTGGGCGAACGTATTCAGGCGCTCATCGCAAGCAAGGTGATCGCTGATCCGTGGTCATACCCTGCGCGTATCGAGCAGGACGCCGATGAGCGGCAATGGCTGATCGAAGCCGCGGTGGTACCGGAGACATGGTTTTTCCGGCATCGCGAATCGTTCGATTTCCTCGCGCTGCAGGCACGCCAACGGCATTTTCGTGGTGGGGGTATCGGCGTCGCGCCGGGGCCGTTACGGATTGCTTCCGTACCGTGTTCGACTGGCGAGGAACCCTACTCGATTGCGATGACGCTGTTGCTTGACGGCCTGCCGCCAAGTGCCTTCTTGATTGACGCGATGGATATCAGCGAAGTAGCGCTGGCGCAGGCCGCTGCGGGTCGCTATCGTCCCAACGCTTTCCGTGGCTGCCCGGAGGCCTTGCGAGACCGCTTTTTCACTTTGCAAGGCCAACTGGTCCCTGGTTCCCCAATCCGTGAATCTATATGGGAAATCAATCGCGAAGCACGCGCATGTGTGTCTTTCCAGCGGGTGAATCTCGTATCGGATGCCCGGGTAGGCGGGGATACCGGGCAGGGAGGGACATATGATTTCATCTTCTGCCGGAACGTTCTGATTTATTTCGACCGCCCGACGCAGGCCGCCGTCATCGAGAAGTTGCGCCGTGCCTTGCGTCCGGGTGGTTTTCTGCTGGTGGGACCCGCGGAAGCGGCATTGGTGAGTCGCGTCGGACTTGCCGCCGCGGCGGCGCCGCTGGCATTCGCCTTTCATCGTGACGTGCCGGCGGTGGTCACCACGTCTCGTCCGATAGGCATTGGATCTGCGATGTCGGGGCGCGGTGCAATGTCGCCCGATGTGCCGTCGGTTGCGAAGCAGACCGTTGCCGTCGCGCAGGGCGTGAGCGGCGCAGGTGTGATTGGCGTGATGTCCCCACCGAAACCGGGTTGGACAACGAGCACTCCTCCGTCACGGGGCGGACAGACAGGCGCGTCGTTGTCGACCGGTAATGCGGCACCGTTGCCTTTCGAAGGCGCTGCAGGGCGGCCCGCGAATACCGTCGCGCGTGCCACTGGTGCGGCGAATCCATCGTTTGGGGCCCCTCGGCCAGTCGCCATCGACAGTGTGCCACGAGCGTCGGGGAACCCATCAGGCGGTGTCGGAAGAAGAGTCCAAGCCGGCAACGCGGTGCGGGCGAGTGGTACGCCCGCACCGTCGGCCCACGCCGTGACCATAAAAATGGAACCGCTTGCTGCCACCTATGCCGAGGCAGAGCGCCTCGCGAATCTTGGTTATATCGCCCAGGCAACGCAGCTTTGCCAGACTTTGGTCGATGCCGGGATGGCGAATGCGGATGTGTATTGCCTGATGGGCGTGTTGGCGGATGCCGGCAACCGTAGTGCGGATGCGCGCGAGCATTTTCGGCGCGCTTTATATTTGGAAGCCAATCACGCTGGTGCCTTGGTGCATTTTGCCGAGCATTTGGCGCTGGAAGGCGACGACGCGGGGGCGCAACGGTTAATGGCCCGAGCCCGCCGTGCTCACCCTGACCTTTTCTGATCGAAGCTGATCGATGATCGAAACCTTGTCTGTTCCCGTGCCGCCGATCGACGATTGCTGGAATCGCATCGGCATTCATGGTGACCAATCCTGCGCAAAACTGGCGACGTACATCCATTGCCGTAACTGCGAGGTATATGCGCGTGGCGCCGCCGATTTGCTCGACCGGCTTCCCCGTGCCGCCGAGGATGACGCCGATGTGGCTGTGGGATCGATGGGGGGCGACATCGATGTTGGCGGCTTGGATCTCGCATCGATTCAACGCGACAAGCAAGCCTTCTCTTCTTCCACGGGGGAGCCGCTGCTCGTGGTTCGCATCGGCAGCGAATGGCTGGGTTTGCCTGCACGGCATGTCGCACAGATTGCCGAGACGGGAGCGGTGCATTCGTTGCCGCGTTTGCGTAGCAAAGCAGTGTTGGGATTAGTGAATATCCGAGGCCAGCTAACGGTATGCGTGTCACTGGCGCGCCTGCTCGATCTTCAGGAACGTCCAGACAGCCCGGAATCGGCGGTGCCATCCACGTTGACAAGTGCACGCTCGGTGCATGCACCTTTGGCACGCTTCCTCGTGGGCCAGGATCGCAGTGATGAGCCGTGCACGGTCTTCCCAGTCGATGAGGTCTATGGCATTGCCCGTTTCAAGCGTGAGCATTATCGACCGGTACCGGCAACGCTTTCGCATGCGAGCGCTTCGCATACGCGAGCGATCGCGGATTGGCGAGATGGCACGCTGGGTGTGCTGGACGGGGATAAATTATTCGAAACCCTGAGAAGGAGCCTCGGATGAGCGACGATTACGGCGATGTGTCGCTATTCGGGCTGTTTGCCCAGGAGACCGAGGCCCAAGCTTCGTTGCTAGGTAATGGCTTGATTACGCTCGAGCGCACCCCCGAGGACGCCGCAACACTGGAATCGTGCATGCGCGCCGCGCATTCGTTGAAGGGCGCAGCGCGAATTGTGGGGGTTGCGCCCGGTGTGGCCATCGCCCATGTAATGGAGGAGTGTTTCGTCCAGGCGCAGCGGCATGACATTCGGCTTGACGCGGGCGACATCGATTTGCTGCTGCGAGGGGTCGACCTACTGCGTGATATTGCGCTGGCAGGTGAAGGGGCCGCGGCGCCGGCGACAATGGCAGAAGTGATCGCGGCATTGGAACAAGTCTGCGCCGGAGAGCATCCGGGGACGCAAGCCGCGGCGCCGCCGACCACGTCGCTGAATGCAGGGCCGATCCGGCTGGACGATGATCGAGACACGCACCACGACGGCTTTCCGGACGCCGCACCGCCATTTCCGGCTTTTGACTTTCCGAGAACGCCCGGCACGGATGAAATGGCTGCATCTGGCGAACTGACAGAGGCGCGCGTAGAGGATGCGAATCGTTCGACGGACGATGCGACCGAAGCGGGTGGGCATGCTCCGGTCGACGAAGCCGATGCTGAAGCCGAAGCCGAAGCCGAAGCCGAAGCCGAAGCCGAAGCCGATGCCGATGCCGATGCCGATGCCGATGCCGATGCCGATGCCGATGCCGATGTCGATGTCGATGTCGATGTCGATGTCGATGTCGATGCTGACGCGGTTTCCACCGCGTCAGGTGTTGTGCCTTCCGGTAATCCCTCCGTGGACGTAGCGCGAGCGTCAGTCGTCAGCGTACCGATGCCACCTGCGCCGACGCCACCTGCGCCATCGATTACGCTGTCGCCCGGTTCAGTCGCGGTAGCCGGGCAAGCGCCAACAACCGCGACGCCAGCCGCGCCAGCATCGGCGGAGCGCACGCTGCGTGTGGCGGCGCGCAATCTGGACCGCTTGTTGGCGTTATCCGGGCAGGCCGTGGTCGAGGCGCGGACTTTCCGACCTTTGATCGCAAGCATGTTGAACCTGATGCAGCGACAGCGCGAGACGATCTTATCGATGCAATCGCTACGCAATCGTTTGATCGATGCGCGGATCGATGAAGTGGCCATTGCATCGTTCGACGCGACCGCCCGGCTGGTTGACGGCCTGGTCGATGAAACCATGGGGGGGGTCAACCTGATCGAACAGGTCGAGCAGCGTCATCATGGCTTGTCGAACCAGTTATACGAAGCGGCCTTGGCCTCGCGGATGCGCCCTTTTGCCGACATTACCGGCGGTTATGCGCGGATGGTTCGGGAGGTGTCCCGCAGCCTTGGCAAGCAAGTGAAATTGACGATCGTCGGGGAAACGGTACCGGTCGATCGGGATATTCTGGCGTTGCTGGATGCCCCGCTCGGTCATTTACTGCGCAACGCGGTGGATCATGGCATTGAATCCACGGCTATCCGGCAGCGGGCGGGCAAGCCTGAGGAAGGTGAGATCCGCATTGATGCACGGCATGTCGCCGGGACGCTCGTCATCGACATCGTCGACGACGGAGGTGGGGTGGATATTGAAGCCGTCCGTGCTCGCGTCGTCAAGCGGGGGCTGGTCAATCCCTCGGTCGCGCCGCGGTTGTCCGAGGCCGAGTTGCTGGAGTTCCTGATGCTGCCTGGTTTCAGCATGCGCGAAACGGTCAGCGATGTTTCTGGCCGCGGGGTCGGTTTGGACGTCGTCCAAACCACGGTGCGGCAGGTGCGCGGCAATATGCGCATCACACAGACGGCTGGCGTTGGTACGCGCTTCCAGTTGCAACTACCACTGACATTATCAGTCATGCGTTGCCTCGTAGCTGATATTGGCGGCGAGCCTTATGCATTTCCGTTGGCCCATATCGTGCGCGCACTACGCGTGGAAGCCGACGCGGTGGAGACGGTGGAGGGCAGGCCTCACTTCACCTTGGAAGGTCGTTCCGTTGCGCCTGTGCTGGCATCTCAGGTGTTGCGATGCGCGCCGCCGCCTCCGGGGGATGGCAGCATGCAAGTGGTTGTGTTGGGTGGCGACGACGAACGCTACGGGCTGGTGGTGGATAAATTCCGCGAGGAGCGGATGTTGGTAATCCAGCCGATCGATTCCCGTTTGGGAAAGATTACCAATATCGCCGCCGCAAGTCTGCTGGAAGATGGCACGCCGGTATTGATCATCGATGTTGATGATGTGATTCGCTCGATGGCGCGTTTGTCGTCCTCTACCCGGGTCGACATGGTCTCGCGTGTTAGTGCCGATGCGTCACGCGCGGCACGGAAGCGGGTACTGGTCGTTGACGATTCATTGACTGTACGCGAACTGCAGCGCAAGCTATTGACCAATGGCGGTTACGACGTTAGCGTCGCCGTTGACGGGATGGAGGGTTGGAATGCGTTAATGTCCAGCCGCTTCGATATGGTGGTGACGGACGTTGACATGCCGCGTGTCGACGGTATCGAATTGGTAACGATGATTCGACGCGATCCGGAGTTCCGGACGCTGCCGGTGATGATCGTATCCTACAAGGATCGGGCAGCGGACCGCCAACGCGGGCTGGATGCCGGCGCGGATCATTATCTTGCCAAGAGCAGCTTTCACGATGCGGCGCTGTTAGACGCCGTGCGCGATTTGATAGGAGACCCCACTGGATGAAGATAGGCATCGTCAACGATCTGGACCTCGCCATTCAGGTACTGCGGCGCGCCTTGGCGTTACGTCCAGGCTACGAAGTGGCGTGGGTTGCGCACAACGGTGCCGAGGCCGTCGAACTTTGCGCGGCCGAGCGGCCAGACGCAGTGTTGATGGATTTGTTGATGCCGGTGATGGATGGTGTGGAGGCGACACGCCGGATCATGCAGGCGTCTCCGTGTCCAATTCTGATTGTTACCAGCGACATTGGTGCGCACGTGCCCCTTGTCTACCAGGCCATGGGGCACGGGGCGTTGGATGCCGTGGATACTCCCTCTTTCGCCGGTAACGAGCTTGCAAAGACTGCGGCGGTGTTGCATAACCGGCTGGAGCGGATTGCACAGCAGTCGCAGATGAAACAGGACAGCGAGCCCGCTCTCTCCCCGACAGTATTGCGTAGTGGTACGCACAGCCCGCTGCTGATCGTCGGTGCGTCGGCGGGTGGGCCGGCGGCAATGGCGGATCTCCTCTCGCGACTCCCTGTCGGCTTCTCGATCCCAGTGGTGTTGGTGCAACACGTGGACGTCGCCTTTGCGCCCGGAATGGCGGAATGGCTTGCGCAAAGTGCTGTAATGCCAGTGCGGATTGCGCGCAATGGCGAGATGCCACAGCCCGGCACGGCATTGCTGGCGGGCACCAACGACCATCTCCGACTCGACGCGGCCGGGACGTTGCGCTACAGTGCGGAACCGGCGCAAAGCTTTTACCGTCCCTCGGTCGACGCCTTGATGGGCGACGTCGCGGCAGTGTGGAAGGGCAAGGCTGTAGGGGTCGTCCTCAGCGGCATGGGGCGGGACGGTGCGATCGGCTTGAAGGCAATGCGTGAGCGGGGGTTTTATACTGTCACGCAAGATAAGCAGTCCAGTGCCGTTTATGGGATGCCAAAGGCAGCGGCCGAAGCCCATGCGGCGGTGGACATTCTGCCGTTAAGTCATATTGCGAACGCGGTCGCGTCGCATTTTTAAGATGAAAGATGCGATGATGCCGCCGAGCGACAATCAACCGGCCCTTCCGCATCGCAATGCTCGCACTAGCGAAGACGCTTTCTCCAAGAGTTATATGGACGATCGTATTAAATCGACCCCAACTGGAACCTCCGCTCAGGCCGCTAGCCCAGCAGGCGAAGGCAATGCCGACGCGCGACTGGACCAGCAAATGGCGATAACGTCATCCGAAGCGCCGGTCGCGGATGGTGATGAGTCTGCCGGGCCAGGAGCGCGAGACCCCGCTCAGGGCAAGCTTGACGATAAGGCAGGCCATGCAATGGTGATGCTGATCGATGATCAGCCGATCGTGGCGGAAGCCGTCAAGCGGGCATTGGCTGCGGCGCCGGATATCGACTTTCATTACTGCACGGACCCGGAGCAGGCATTGCGCGCGGTCATCGATACGCGCGCGACGGTGATCCTGCAGGACCTCGTCATGCCGGGCATCGACGGACTGACGCTGGTACAGCGCTATCGCTCACGCCGCGAAACCCGCGAAATTCCGATTATCGTCTTGTCGACGAAGGAAGAGCCACAGATCAAGAGTGCGGCCTTTGCGGCGGGCGCTAACGACTATCTGGTAAAACTACCGGACGCAATCGAATTGATCGCCCGGATACGCTATCACTCGCGTTCCTATATGAACCTCCAGCAGCGCGACGAAGCCTATCGGGCGCTGCGGCAAAGTCAGCAGCAGCTGCTGGAAACCAATCTGGAATTGCAGCGCCTTACGCACTCGGATGGGTTGACCGGGCTGTCGAACCGCCGGTATTTCGATGAATATCTGGCGGCGGAGTGGCGACGGGCCGTGCGCGAGCGCCGCTCGATTGGCATGCTGATGATCGACGTCGATCATTTCAAGTCGTACAACGATACGTACGGCCATGTGGCCGGTGACGAAGTTTTGAAGCGTGTAGCACACGTTCTGACACAAGTGGGTGCGGGCGCCGCCGATTTGCCGGCCCGCTTTGGTGGGGAGGAGTTCGCCGTGATTCTCCCCGGCACGACACCCGTGGGCATGCGGATGATGGCCGAGAAGGCACGGTTGTTAATCGAGAAACTGGGCGTGGAGCACAGCGGTTCGTCAACCGCGCAATGTGTAACCGTCAGCGTGGGTGTCTCCATTCTCGACCCGATGGAGGGACAGCCGCCGACGATGTTGATAGAAGCAGCCGATGCCGCGCTCTACCGCGCGAAACGGGATGGCCGAAATCGCGTGCGTACCTGATCGACCGAGTCGTGTTCAAAAGCTGTGGTTGACGCCGATGTACCCTCCGGTTTGCCGGCCGCCCGGGACCGGATTATTGGCGGATGTGATCGGGTCCGGGATCAGGCCAAAGCGGGCACCTGCACTGTTGCGCACGTGCGCTACAGTGGCATATAGCATGGTCCGTTTCGACAGGTTATATGTGGTGCCGGCCTCGATAATCGTTGCCCGTCCGCCTCCTTTGTCGGCGTCGCCATTCGCGCGAAGGTGAAAAGCGCCAATCGTCGAAGCCAGGCTTGGGTTGATTTGGTATGTGACGCCAAGCCATTGATGATCGGCGCGATCCGGTGCGCCGTTGCCGCCCGTATCGCCGGCCCACATATGCGTCCACGCCGCCTGGATCTTGATGCGGCCCACAACGACGTTGACCGCGCCGATCCATTCCCGTGAATGTCGATAGAGGTCGGAAAACCGGCCATTCGGATCGCGTAGGTCGTCATATATGGCACGTAGCTGAAACGATGGATGCGTATAGGTCAATTGCGCGCCGCTCGCGCGGCCGAAGTCGCCAGACGCGCCTAGGTTAAAGCCCGTCTGATTTCCCAATGCCATCTGCAACCTCACATCGAAGCCCGCAAAGACGGGTGATTGATAGCGCACGTTATTACTTGTCTGGTGCCAGGTGCGACCTCTCACGAGTGACGCGCTTGACCAGATCTGCTGCACGAAGGGATCGAATTCCCAGACACCATTCGAAAGCCATAACATCCGTCCGCCCGACAAGGTGCCCCATGACGGGTGGGACATTCCCAGGTATGCCCACCGGTTGAACATGCGACCTCCGTCCACAGCGCCGTTCATCGTGTTGAGCCCTTGCTCCAGATTGAACAATACCTTTAAGCCAGCCCCCAGCGTTTCCTCACCCTGCAGGCCCAACATGCCGGTGCCCCAGTCCCCGCTTTGGCCACGCCAGCGATGGGTACGTTTGCCGTTTGCATCGGTCAGGCCATTCAGATATTCAACACCGTTGTCCAGTCGACCATAAAGCGTAAGGTTGGTTTCCGCGTGTGCCGGGTTGCAGTCGAGAAAGGGGAATAAACCGCATAGGGTCGTGAGGGCGACCTTGCTGATATCGTACTGTTTGCGATGTCGTACGCACCGCCGATCAGCGGTTGGTGGTTCGTATGGAAGATAATGCGCGTGAAATGCGGGGGCGCCTGGGTTGGTGACGTCGCTCATGGATTTGTCTCCTCTGGAATGCGTCGTCGGTGCAAACTGGATCTCTCGTGAATATCTTCTTCAACGGGCGGCACCGGCGCGGCGATAGTCTCGCGTCGCAAACTATAGGGTTCGTTATCGTCTATGGGTCACGGCCAAGCGAGAATTTGATTGGTAATGCGAACAAACGGGAATAAAGCGAACTATCGGAGGACATGTCGTGAACCACGGCAACGGCACGATGGCGAGCAGCCTTTTGACATTCGCGCGTCGCGAGATGGCGTGCGCGCTCCCGTGCGTTGCGTAAGGCGGCCGCATGCAGGGCCAGGCGATTCCACCTGGCCTGGATGTTTCAAGACGCGATGACGATCGGGTTGGGTGGGGCGCTATCCGCGTCCAAGACATCCGGAAGGGAATGCGGTGCGCGAGCAGGGCCACCGTCGATTGTGCGAGGCCGTGTCACGTCATCACAAGGTGGCTTTGGGGGCCGCATTAATTGCTGGATGGCGTCCAGTACCTCATTTACATCCGGAACGCGTCCCTCGTCACCGATCGAGCAAGCCCGGCCCGGCACGTCGAAGCCGAAGTGGTTACGCGACGTCGCGGAGAAGATTGCAACCGTGGGACGCGCCAGCGCATAAGCGAGGTGGGTCAACCCTGTATCCACGCCGATGACCAATGCGGCTGACTCGATGGCATGTGCGCATTCGGCTAGCGACATCTTTGGCAGTACCCGGGCGCCAGGGAGTGCGGCGGCAAGGGCTTGCGCGCGTTCGTGCTCTTCATGCGAATGCCACGGCAGCACACAGGAAATGCCCATCGAATACAAGGCACGTCCAATGGCTGTCCAAGATGACACGGGCCAGCATTTCTCAGGTTTGGATGCGCCATGCAATAGCAGCGCCGTGCGTGGCGGCAGGCGGCAGGCTCGTTGTTGCTCAGCAGGTAGCGGCGGCGGTTGCAGGCCAAAGTGCGGCGCACCGCTGATCGTGATGCCGAGCGCGCTCCCGGCGGCTTCTCGCATCATCTGTACGGCACTGCAACCGGGCGAGAATCTCATCCTGCGGCTATAGGCAAAGGCGGCGCCGCGTTCCCCGAGCGACGTGTTGGGGTAGCCGTAGCGTTGCTTGGCGCGTGCCAGGAAAGCGACGATCGCGCTTTTGTAGGCGCCGTGAATGTCTATGACAGCATCGTAGCGATGCGCGCGCATGCCGGCCACGGCGCGTATTACTTGTCGCACCCCGGTCAGGTTTCGCTGCTTCTTGATCAGCCTTAGCGGCGCGCAATGCACGGTCGCAACATCAGGGTTCCAGGAAGGGATCTCGGAATAGTCTTCGTCGCTCGCCCAGTCGATGATCGCCTCGGGGTAGGCGCGCCGAATGTCACTGACAACCGGCTGAGCCATGACGACATCACCCAGCGATGTGATTTTGACGATGAGAAAGCGCTTCATCAGGCTAAGCAAAGTCCGCGTTGGCAGGGATGCATCACGCATTTATCCTTGCGATATCAAAAATAGGACTTTACAGGTAAAAGCGAATCTTTTGATTACTCAAATAACATCGTGGCGCATTTCATCCGTTTTGAATGATGTGGCCGAGGAGTGTTCTGGATAGACTGGATCGAGGTGTCGTGTGGTGTCTGACTACCGCCATCCCACCTCGACGGTGGCGAGGAGAATGCCTTAGTATAGATGGCGGTTGTCCTATAGACGGCCGCAGCGTCGGAAGATATTGCAAGAATTCGGTAAACGTGGCCGCTAATTGCCTCCAACATCGGCGAATTTGCTATAAAAATTCATTATGGCGTTATCGTTGTTATGGGGCTGGCGGCGGGGTGCTGCGCGAGATAGGCTTGCATCGCGTTGCGCAGGGCGCGGACTGGGAAAGCGCCTGTTCTGACCGGTAGTCGATATCGCTGTATGACAAGTGGTTTTTTGTGCTGATCGTAGACGAAGGACGCGTTCTTGCCGGCGTTGTCCGTAATAATTTTTGGCGCCTGTCGTCAGTTTGAAAGAGGAATGCAGCCCGCTCATGAGGACGTGCCGCCTGTTGTTTGAGTCCGCCCGCTTGATTGGTTGGCCACTGTGGCGGGCGTTGCCGGCCGCGGTAATGGCCTGGTGGCGGTCTCTGACCTGTGTCGCTGTACTCGCGCTGTTGACGGCTTGCAGCGCGATGACCGATCGCGTGCCCGCACCGGTCGAGGACGCGCATATTCTGCCGGCTGATCCAAACGACGAACCCAAGCCAGCGGTGTGGTTGCCTGTCCCTGCGGCGCTGGCGCCCGGTCCGGTCTTCTTTACGATGCCGCGCCCTGTGCATCGACCGCCCCCGCGACCGGTTCGCAAGCCCCCGCCTCCGCGCAAGGAAGCGGTCGCACCGGTGGCGCCTCCGCCTCCACCCAAGGCGCCGCTTATCGTGCGCATTCAAGACATTCCTGGAGGCAAGATGCGGGGCATGCTCGACGCCGAGGTGCAACGGCCGAATGGCAAAGTCATCGGTCGCGCGGTGGACGCGGTTGCCGCGATGAATGGCACCCCGCAGGCTGTCGTCGTGAACCTGGTCGGATTTATGGGCGTGGGCGATCGGAAGGTCCGACTACCCTGGCAGAGCATGCGCTTCAATCCCGCCCCGCATGGTCAACCACCCTTCACGTTGACGTCGGACACGGTCGAACCAACGGCGTCCAGTCCCGGGTCGGGCGGCAGTCCCGCGCCGCCGCCGGGCATGATGAACTTGATCGACGCCACCGTTCGTACCGCGAAGGGCCAGGAAGTCGGGCATGTGGTCGATGTACTGGTGGATGCAACGGGTCAGTTGCAAGGGGTGGTGCTGAACATCAGTGACTCCCTGATTCACGACAAGCAACTGATTGCGGCTGCCTGGAGCACCGTGCATCTGCGCGGGGACCCGAAATCGCCGCGGTTGGAGACTGACCTCGACGAAAAGCAGATCGAGGCCTCGCCGGAATACGTTGGCGGCAAGCCGATCCGGCTTGTGTCACCGCCCACGGCGGACACCGGCAGCGACGACAAGTCGACGCCCGATAGCGCCAAGGCTTCGGCCGGGGGCAGTGCCCCCGCTCCTAGCTCGGCGAAGCAGTGATCGCCCATGGTCACGATTCGTAGTCTTCGCGCACTGGACTGGCTGAATTTTTTTATTGCCAATGTCCAGACCGGTTTTGGGCCGTTCATTGCCTCCTACCTGGCATCCGAAAAATGGACGCAAGGGGAGATCGGGGTGGCGCTGAGTGTCGGCACGATCACTGCCATGGTCAGTCAGTTGCCGGCCGGCGCGGTGGTCGACGCGATTCGCAGCAAGCATTTTGCGGCGATTTCAGCCATCGTCGCTGTTACCATCAGCGCGTTGATGTTCGCGCTCAGTACCGCGTGGATCTCAGTGGTGGGCGCCGAAGTCTTGCACGGTTTTGCGAGCTGCATGCTGGTGCCCGCATTGGCGGCCATCTCATTGAAACTGGTCGGTCGGGCGAGCCTGGGCGATCGGCTTGGACGAAATGCCCGCTGGGCGTCCATCGGGAGTGCCTTCGCCGCGCTTTTGATGGGGCTGTTCGGTCAATATGTATCGGTCCGGGCGATTTTCTGGCTGACTGCCGCGCTGACGATCCCCTCGATCTTCGCCCTTGTGATGATCGAGGGCGGCGGTGATTCTTTCCGTTGGGTGGACCGGTTGCTCGCCCGCTTCAAGGGGCGCGGCACGAATAACGCCGCCTATGGACCCGGTGGTGCCGCAGCGTCCGCCGCGCGCGCCGCTGCGGCCCGTGCGGCACAGGCCGCCGTTACAACATCGACGCTCGAAGACGAACCAAAGGAGTCGATCTGGATCTTGGTCCGAGATCGGCGGCTGCTGACCTTCGCGGTCTGCATCGTGCTGTTCCACCTGTCGAATGCGGCTATGTTGAATCTCGCTGCCGGCGAAGTGACGCTCAAAATGGGCGATCACGTGCAGTTGGTGATTGCCGCCTGTATCGTGGTGCCACAGATCATCGTCGCGGCAATGTCGCCGTGGGTGGGCCGCGCCTCCCAGCGGTGGGGCAGACGGCCCATCCTGGTGCTCGGTTTCTCGGCCCTCCCGATTCGGGCCTTGCTGTTTGCGGTGACTAGCAACAGTCCGTATCTGCTGGTTCCGGTTCAAGCGTTCGACGGCCTGAGCGCGGCGGTGTTCGGCGTGATGCTGCCCTTGATCGCCGCCGACGTTGCCGGTGGCAAAGGTCGATACAACCTCTGTATCGGTTTTTTCGGATTGGCCGCCGGCGTGGGGGCAACGCTGAGTACGTCGCTGGCGGGTTTTGCGGCTGATCGCTTTGGTAGCACGATGGCCTTTTTCGGACTGACCGCGGTAGGTGCGCTGGCCGTTCTGACTGTCTGGCTGGCGATGCCTGAGACCCGGGAACGGACACTCGACAATGCCGCGGAATCGCTCGGGGGAGGCATTGATGCGTCGGCCACGATGGTGGAGTCCGCGTCGGCGGACGAGCGCGCGCGCTGAGGGCGACGGCACGCATCAGGAACATGCCGCCGGTCATGGCGCGGACGCGGGCGTTGGCCGGGATGGGCCCGTTCTGCGTTTCGCCGCCTCGAATTGGCAATTTTTGCCTATAATTCGACAATACGTTTTTTGTCAGGCAACCTATACCCATGTGATCGCGGTCGGGTTTGTGTCCCCTTTTTGTTTATTCGAGCTTTGCGATGAGTCTTTCGGAGCGGTGCAAGAGCACGTTGTTTCGGCTGATTTGCGAAGCGCCGCTGCCTGAAACAGTGATTTTTATCCAGGCCGGTGCGCGCGGCGCGGCCGTACGTAAGGCGGCGCAGGTCTTGGCGACGTTGCGGCAGGTACCCACTACGGAGGTAGCCGTGCGCAGCGTGGCCTCTCATGCCGAACTGGTCACCCAGGGCAACAGTGACGACGAAGATTTGCGGATTTTTGAGACGAGCTGGCGGCGGGCGGATGACACCGCGTCTGTTGCGCAGACCGAAATCGTCTGGATCAGGGACCCGCTGTTCCTGTCCAACGACGAGTCGCTGCTGGCGACCTGGGCGGAGTTGATGGCTGAGATCGCCTACCGGGAAGCTGAACGTGCATTGAAGAAAGCACGTTGAATGGTTGGTGGTTGACGCCTATCGTGCCGGTGGCGTGGCGGGTGTCGCGCCGGTAACACGTGCCTGCACGGTGGCGAAATGCGCACCGGCTGGTAGCCAGCGGTTAGCCCAGCCGAAGCGCCAGCCAACGATCGCCACGACGGCCAGGACCAACAAGGTCGCGGTGATATAACCGCCCGTGTGTCGATCCGCGTAGGGGTCCTTGACAGGCCGCGAAGAAAGCGGGATACGCGCGGTCTGCGACAACATCGTTCCAAGCCGGACATTGACCTTCATGCGGCCATTGATGGCCCAGCCACTGGCATCCAGAATAGGTCCGAGGCTGCGTTCCCGCAGCTTCAGCCAGGCAATTGCCATGCTTGGCCCGGAAATCGCAATGATGATGCCGATTAGGGCGACCGGTATCCACCATCCCAATTCAACGAATTTGCCGAAGACCCCGACGATCACGGCGCTGATGCTGCCGAGAGCCACGCCCAGTGCGGCAACGGTGCCTACATCGATCTTGCTGTTGATTGCCGCGGCTTTCGGATCGGCCGCCGTTGCAGCGGTTGTGGCGTTTGTCGATGCGATGTTGGTCGCCAGCGAACCGAGATTGCCTTGGACTTTCGCATCGCTGGCGGCGGCGCGCTTGGCGACCTGCTCCTCGATCGCGCGGATGAATTTCTTATACGGTGACAGGAAGGCCTGCCAGACATTGGTCGGGTTATCTATCAGCTTGACGATGGTTGCGTCCCAGTCGTTGCCTTGGCGGTCATAAAACACGCCGTTGCGGCCGACGAAAAGGAAATCCGTCGATCCCGCAGTGAACGCCGATACGATATTCATTTTCTGGTTCAGCCGACGGCATTCGCAATATGCAAGGCAAGCCTTCGCCATTCCGGCAAGCTGCGCATGCCGGTTCATATCGGCAACTTCAACGGTCAGGTCGCAACTGCGACTGTCCAGGTAAAGCTTGCCGGCTTCGAAGATCGCCCCATCGCGGCGATAGAAATCCTTGAACGAAACGAAGTTATGCACGAGGCGGAGCAGATCGCGCTTGTAGCGCAGCAGCCGTTCGAGATCGACGATCCGAGCGTTATGCGGCTCAATCGCCTTGTCTTCTTCAATCAATGCATTAATGGCTGCCTGCGTGTCGCTATTGGCGATCTGCGTGATTTCGTCGATTGTCAGGCTGTCCAGACTCGACGCCGGCCGTGTACTGCTCCACTGGCGGTATGGTGCCAGGCGATTCTGCAATGTTTGCCATTGCAACTGCGTCATGGTGGGCTGGGTTGTCTGGGACTGGCCGAATTGCGGTGCAAACGCCGCGCGGTAGAACGTGCCAAGCGCATTGCTCCACGCTGGATTCACAGTATCGCCTAATAGCGGTAAGGGCCGACCCGGTTGGACCGGCGCGAGCGGCAGACTGGCGATCTCAGGCGCGCTGCTGGAAAGCGATAGCGTACTGATCGCCTTGTAGTTGTCTTGCGAAGGATTAAGCTCGTCGGTCGCGCGTGCGTCATAGGCGGCCAAGCTGCAACGTGCGAAAAAGTCGTCGATCTTGGTGCGTACTGCGTCGAAGGCTTCAGCGGCCGCGGCCGTGCCTTCGCCGAACGGCATGATGGCCTCATCCCCGGCGTTCTTGGCGTGCCAATCGCGTAAGGCCACCGCATTCGCGAAAAATGCATCGGATTTTTCCAGATTTACGCCATCGGCACTGCTTAGATCCTTTACCGCGCCTTGCGTTGCGATAATTTTTTCCAAGGTGGTTCTGACGGTCTCATCATCCGCGGCAGTATCGGGCGTAATGACACCGTCGCCATTGAATCGCATCGCCGAGATCAGCTTGCTGCGATCGCTGACGTCCTGAAGGGTCAACGGCGCATCAGGCGACTTGCCCAGCAGTTCGAGGATGCGCTTTGCTTCTATGATCAAGCCTGCCGAATCTTCTTCCTTCTCGGCGATCTGTTCGACTGTGATGGCGTCTCCGCCTTGGATCAGATCATCCGGATCGCGTAATTGCGCGGACGCCCACTCGCACGCGGCGATTAGCTCGGGGGGACGAATACGGCCGTCGTTATCGGTATCGAGCAGGTCGAGCGTGCGGGCATCGAACTCCAGGCCGCGGGTGGGGCAAGCGAGCGCAACCCATTGTTTTTGATCCAGTTCACGAAGATGCGCCAGGTCCGCACCGGAGCGAATTGCAACCTGATCCACGCCGCCGGCGCGGAAATATTGCCAGGGATAGGCCATCGAACATCCGTAGAAAGAAAATTGTAAAGCGCAACGCATACCATGAGAACAATCAAATCCATGGCGCGTCAGTCAGATTACTAAAGCATTCTATTTTAAAAGTAGGGTGGATGCGACCGCGCCCGTCGTTACGCGTTGGCTTACCTGCCTGCGGTTTCTCATATCAAGGCGGCATCGGGCGAGCGTTGGCCATGGCTTGGCCATTTCGCTCGACCCCCACCAGAAGTCGCAGCATGCTGACCCGAGACTGTGTGCCATGTCTGTGAGTGGGTATTTGACCCGGTTAAATAATGGCGGAAACGGTCCACTACACCAAGTCGTCGGTTTCCATTTGGGGCTCTGTTTTGGTCAACGTCTTCTGGCCGACATTGCCAATTCGAGCGGATAACTACGTGAAGCGAAGTGTGCCATGCTTTCCGAGGGTTTCAAGTACGGCCATGGCGCATTGGTCCGCGATCCGTTCCACGATTTCGCGGACGTGCGTGCCGGCGAGCTTACAAAGCAACATCCCTCTTTCGAAGGAGCAACACATCATGCAAATGACCGGAAACACGATCTTGATCACCGGCGGCGGATCAGGTATTGGCCGTGCCTTGGCGGAAGCCTTTCACAAGCGCGGCAATCAGGTAATCATTTCGGGGCGGCGTCGCGATGCATTGGAGGAGACATTGGTGGCAAATCCTGGCATGGCGGCGTTGACACTGGATATTACTCGCACTGAAGCCATCAAGACATTCGCCACGCAACTGACGTCGGCATTCCCGGCGCTGAACGTCGTCATTCAAAATGCCGGGATCATGAGGAACGAGGCGCTGCTGAAGGGCGAGACCGAAACAGCGGAGGAGACCATCGCCACGAACCTGTTGGGGCCGATTCGCTTGACGGCCGCGTTGCTGTCGCATTTGACCGCGCAGCAAAACGGGGCATTGATGACGGTGTCGTCAGGGCTGGCGTATCTGCCGCTTTCCATGACGCCAACCTACGCCGCGACGAAGGCCGCGATCCACTCTTACACGCAGTCACTGCGTTATCAGGTCAAGGACACCCCCTTGCAGGTATTGGAACTGGTGCCGCCGTATGTGCAAACGGGCTTGATGGGAGAGCGCCAAGCCAATGATCCGAACGCGATGCCGTTGAAGGATTTCATTGATGAAGTGCTTACCATCCTGGAAACGCAGCCGGATGCGACGGAAATCCTCGTGGAGCGTGTAAAGCCGCTGCGCTTTGCCGAGTGTGGGGCGGACAAAGCGGAAGCGTATGCGGCGTTCTACAAGAAATTCAATGACGGCATGGTTGCCGCGCGTCAAGGGGAGCTATGAGGCGCATCTCGCAATACACGCTCAACAATTCGCTCCGGCGTTACGGATGAATGAATATCGCGTGATGTCATCGCGGCGTTGCCAACCCTGTCTAGCCCAAAAGGCAGCGCCCTCGACGTTGGTGCATAGCACTTCGAGATGGCTCTTATGGATACCGAGTGCTTCGAGTGCCGCGAGCGTTTGCTCGACGAGGGCATTGGCGATACCGCGTCGACGATAGGCTGGCAGCACGACCAGATGTTGCAAATAGCCACGTCGGCCATCATGCCCGGCCATGATCGTGGCAACCATCTGGTCATCGGCCAGGGCGACGAAACTCAGGGCGGGGTTTCGCAATAGATATCGTGTGACGGCCGCTTTCGAGTCGGCGTCGCGCACGGAGACGCCCGGTGTGGCTTCCCACATCGCTCGAACCCCGTCGTAATCGTCGATCGTCATCTCGCGAATCTGAAACATGCTCCACTCCCTGTGTCACGCGGGATAGGTCTTTTCACCCCTTCCCGGATCACTCGGCATCCTTCGCCTCAGCTTTCTTCTGCGCCTTGATGGCCTTTTTCCGGGCCTTGCTGGCTTTCTTGTCGGCATGCGTAGCGGATTGGGCGATATCGCCTTTGTCGGCGGGTGACAAGGGCGCGGATGCCGCGTTTTGCGCGTTGGCCGTCAGTGCGCCTAAAGCGAGGCCTGCTCCGGCCAGGGTAATCGTGATCATTCGATGAATCTGCATGGTGTTTCTCCTGTATCGTTATCGACGTTCAGGGCGCATGATAGCGCGGCAGGCCGTTGCGCCATCGTCCGACCCCGACAACCAGTATAGCAATGCGACGATGCATCTTGTGTCGGTGTACGATGCGGGATTCGCTTTCAAGGAGCCCCCATCTTGCCTGCTCGCCCCATTGTCCATTATCCGCATCCGGCACTGCATGCCGCGGCGCAGCCGGTGACCGTGTTCGATGAAGCGCTTCGTACCTTGGCGCACGACCTGCATGCAACAATGCTGACTGTCGACGGCGTGGGCATTACGGGTCCGCATATCGGCATGGCGCAACGCGTGGTCGTGCTGGCGTTGCCTGACGATCCGTCCCCACGCTGCTATGTCAATCCTGAAATTGTTTGGCGTGCCGACGAGATGATCGTCCATGACGAGGGGAGCGTGTCGATGCCGGGTGTGGTGGAGAAGGTGAGTCGCAACGCCAAGATACGGTTGCGATATCAAGACCTGGACGGAGCGGAGCAGGTAGAGGAGGCGGATGGATTTCGCGCCGTATGCCACCAGCACGAAATCGATCAACTCGACGGGGTGTTCTGGATCGAACGCTTGTCCCAATTGAAGCGCGATCGCGCGATTGCCCGCTACAACAAGCTGTTGCGGACGGGTGCCACTCCCGCCTAGCCGTTTGCTCGCGATGTTATTTTTCGCTCAAATGCCGGCCGGCCTGTGGTGCCAGGCGCCAATAACCGTACAGTGAGAGGAAGGTGACGACGCCCGTTGCCACGAACGCGAGCCGAAAATCGGACAGCACCAAATGGTGCGTGGCATGGGCGTCATCACCGGCCCGTAGCGAAGCAGCAATTCTAAGGCCCAATGCGCCAAAGGCGATGCCGAGTCCGATGGCCATCTGCAGCGCTGCATTCCATAGCGTATTTGCACTGTTGACCTGGTCCTTCGGAATATCGGCATACGCCAGTGTCGCCAGCAACGAAAACTGCATCGACCGCGTACAGCCGTAGATAAAGATCACGATCAGCGTGACGGCCATTGGCGTATCGGGCGTCAAGAAGCCACACGCGATCATGACGATGCCGGCGATCGTCACATCGACCAGCGAAGTGCCGCGGAATCCAAAGCGCATCAGCACCTTGGTTGTCACCGCCTTCATCCCGAAATTTCCGAGCGCGCTGACGAACAGCAGGATACCGGAATGGAACGCCGACATGCCGAAGCCGACTTGAAAGAGCAGTGGCAATAGGAATGGAATGGCGTTGATGCCGATCCGCGTCATTGTGCCGCTGAGGACCGTCACCGAAAACGTCGGCACACGCATGGCCGACAGATCCATCAGGGGATTCGCATGTCCGCGCAGGTGCCGGACCGCGATGGTCCCCATCAAAATGCCGCCGAAGAAACAGCCTGCCGCCATCCAAAGATTGGCGTCTTGCTGGCTGGCGAGTTCCGTGCCGTACATGATCCCGGTCAGCGCCAGCGCGCAATAGAGGAACCCGACGATGTCCAACGGACGCCGTGTGGTGCCACGCGTATTGCGGATCATGATGCCAGCGGCAATCAGCGCCGCGATGCCGAACGGGACATTCAGCAAGAAAATCCAGCGCCAGGAAGCATAGGTTGTGATCACGCCACCGATTGGAGGGCCGATCACGGGCGCGGCAATTGCCGGCCAGGTGATGGTCGCAATCGCCCGCATCAGGTCCGCCTTGTCCACCGCGCGCACGACGATCAACCGCCCGACCGGAACCATCATTGCACCGCCGATGCCTTGCAGTATCCGCGCACTGGTAAAGGATAAAAGACCAACCGACAGACCGCAGAGGATCGATGACAAGGTGAAGATCACGATGGCCAGGCTGAAAATTGTTTTCGCGCCGAATCGGTCGGCCATCCAGCCGCTTACCGGAATGAACACGGCTAGCGCGAGCATGTAGGCGCTCATCCCGATACTCAGCGCGCTGGGAACGACGTTGAACGAGTGCGCCATCTGTGGTAACGCGGTCGCCAGGACCGTGGTGTCCAGGTACTCCATGAAGAAGGTGGCGGCTACCAGGAACGGCAAATAGGGAAGCCATCTGTCCTGGGTGTATGGATTCTGAGACGGTGCCTCGGGTGGCGTGGGCGCTGAGTCGCCGCGCGTAGGAGAGGAGGGATCAGGCTGAGGCATCAAGGTTTCCGAGATAAGCGTCGCGAACGTATAAGTCGAACAAAAGATCGCGCGACGCATCCTGGGAAGCCCACAAAGATGGTCGTTCGCCGATCAGAACGCGCAGGCTCGTATGATATGCGAGTCTGTCTCTCCGCGCTCCGCCGACGCCGTCAGAACCGTTTTCCGATGCCGACCGCTGCGCCGTACTGGTGACGGCTTCCCGGAAAATTTGCACGGGCGGCCGCAGTGACCACACCATAGTCGGCTTCCGCGTAGGTGTAGACGGTTTTTGAGAATGCATATTGCACATGCAGCGCCCAACTGTGTCGATAGCCAATGCCTTTGATCGGACTGCCGGCGGCGGTGAACGCATGCGTCGCGTTACGCATCCGATCGAAATACCAGGCGCCCATCAACCGCCAATGTGCATTCGGCTGCCAGGTTGCGCCCAGGTAGAAGCCATCGTCGAGGCGGTTTGTCCCTTTGTAGGCTGCCGGCGAGCGTCCGGGTAGTCCGCGGTTCAGGCGCGCGTCCAAACCACCGGTATTGTCACGTGAATGCATGTAGCCGCCGGCAATTTGTGTATGGCCGAGCTGGTAGGTCATCGCGGCATTGAACGAATCACGACGCCGATTGCTGTTGTCCCGCCCTTGCTGCCAGATGCCGGCAAAGCCCCACCGGCCGGTTTGGTAGATCGCGCCCAGGCCCCGCATGCTTCCCGCGCCAATTCGCCCGGGGACATTGCCGGAAAAGCCGTTGGCGTCGGTGCCGAATGTGTCATACCCCATCGAGTAGGCGGCAAGCAAGGTCAGTCCGTCATGCGTGAAGCGGTACTTGATTGTATTATCCAGAAAAATGCCGCCGGATAATGCACCCGTGAGCCAACTGTTGCCGTTGTAGTTTGCCAATGTCATTGGGTCGAACGTCGTGGTCAGCGAGTCGAACATCACGGACCCTTGTCGACCGAACGCGATCTGGCCGAACCGCTTGCTTTCCAGTCCTACGAACGCCCAACGATGAAAGAGCCGCCGTCCGCCAGCGACCATGGCGCCGGTCTCCAGATCGAAGCCGGCCTCGATCTGGAAATATGCGCGCAGATCGGTGCTCAATGTTTCGCTGCCACGCATGCCGAACCGGCTTGGTGAGATCGCGCCTTCGGTCATGCGTACAACGCTACGGTTGCGAGCGTCCTGGTTCGATTCAAAGCGAATTGCCACATCTGCCAGACCGTACAGTGTAACGGTGCCCGCGCCGGCTGTTTCACTGACAGCCCAAATACAGGCACTGATTCCAGCGAGATGCCATCGATCGCTACATCCGCGGGTGCGTCGAGAAACGGTTCGCCTACGTGGGTCCGATGCGGACGGGGTTGCGTCGAGCGCGTGGGTGCCATACGATCTTTCGCCGCGATATGTGTCTGTTCCTTGAACCGCCATCGTCGTCCTGTCTCCTAATTCACCTTCCTCTTGGCCGATTCTCGCGACAGCAACCTGACCAGGCGATGTTGGGGACGACATGCCTGAAGGAGCAGACGCGTCGCCGCCTGAGAGAGCCAATAATAAGTGCGTCGATCGCTTACACAACAGGTCACGACGAAGAATCAGACCGACGGACAACCTTTGCGTCGGCACCATGCTCGCGTTGTCGGCGGCGTCTTCTCGAAGCGATGCATCAGCTTCGTTAAGAAAGAGGACGGGAAAGGCGGGGGAAAGGGAAAGGCGATGGATACTGGCTGTCCGAACAATGAGCGCAGGCCAGAGAAAATATCAGGCCCGCGCCGGTGTTCAGGATACGGCGGGCACGGGCCGACCCTGCGCATGCGGATCTGACTTGGCGGCGTTCAGTTCGCTTGCCTGGCGCAAACGTTCACGGCTATTCGACAAGTGAAGCCGCATCGCTGCACGGGCACCGTCGGCATCGCCACGACGGATCGCGTCGAGGATGCTCTTGTGCTCGACATTGACGAGGGCGATATAGGCTTTGGGGTCCGCATGCGCGATACCAGCGGAATCAATCCGGGTGCGCGGAATCAAGGCGGTTCCCATTTGCGTCAGGATGTCGACGAAATAGCGATTTCCAGTGGCTTGCGCGATGGAGAGGTGGAACTGGAGGTCGGCTGACACGCTACGATCGCGCCGCCGGGCACCGCCGGCATCCACGTCTTCGGACGATGGGGTGTCGAGCGAGGCTTTGGTGGTTTCGGTCCGCTGCTTGGGGCCGGTGCCGCCATTGTCGACCATACCGTGGGAGGCCTCGATCCCTTCCAGCGCGGCCTGCATCCGCGCTACATCATCGGCAGTGGCGCGCTGCGCCGCCAGACCCGCGCATTCGGTTTCAAGGCTGATGCGCAGCTCCAGCACACTGAGCACGTCGCGCAGCGTGGTCGCGGGGACCATGTCGATATCAAAGGCTTCTTGCCGCGGCGACAGCACGAAACTACCGATGCCATGACGCGTTTCGATCACCCCACCCGCTTGCAGGCGGGAGATGGCCTCACGGACGACCGTCCGACTGACGCCGAGGGCGAGCATCAGTTGAGACTCGGTGGGCAGTTTGTCGCCAGGTTTCAGGATGTTCGCCTCTACGCGTTCTTTCACGTAGTCGACGACGAGCCCGGCCAGATTGCGGGCACGCCGCGGGGCGGCGAGCGACGTCAAGGACGCGGACATGACATTTTCCTTTCAGGATTCAAGCGGGAAGAAACGCGGGCTTTCCGGCACGGTGTCTGAGACACAATATTGTGTCACGTTCTTTTCAATCATTATACCGGCGCGGACCCGCACCACCTGCCGACGTCTCGGCGCGAGCCGCGGCGCGCTTTTCGGTCAGGACGGTTGCTTCAGTTCGAATCGTTTGATGTCACCAACAATGAACAGGTAGGAAAACACGGTAATCAGTGCGTTAATGCCGACGAAGACCAGCGCGCCGTTGAACGAGCCGCGGGTGGCGACAATATAGCCGATCACGATCGGCGTCACGATGCCGGAGATATTGCCGAACATATTAAAGATCGACCCGGATAGGCCCACTGCTTCTCTAGGCGACGTATCCGACACCACGGCCCAGCCCAATGCGCCAATGCCCTTGCCAAAGAAGGCCAATGACATGAACAGCACGACCAGCCAGGTGGCGGACACATAGTTGCAGGCGATAATGCTGGAGGAGAGCAACATGCCAGTGACGATCGGCACCTTCCGGGCAACGGTCAGCGAGTGGCCGCGTTTGATCAGCCAGTCTGAAATGAAACCGCCCAAGACGCCACCGATAAAACCACAAATCGCAGGCAACGATGCAATCAGTCCCGCTTTCAGGATCGTCATGTGGCGTGCCTGGACGAGATAGATCGGAAACCAGGTCAGGAAAAAGTAAGTGAGCACGCTAATGCAGAACTGCGCCAGATAGATGCCCAACAACATTTTGCTTTTGAGCAGCTGTTTCGCATAGAACCAGCTCTGGTCGCGACGTTTTCCGTCGGTTGATGCGGTACTGCCGATCACGTCGACGATACCGCCGCCGTCACGAATGTAATCGACTTCCGCCTTGTTCGCCATTGGATGTTGCGAAGGCGATTTCATCGTCCGCAGCCAGATGAAGGACAGCACGATACCCGCTAGTCCCATTACCGTATAGACGTGATGCCAACCAAACGTGTGCGTGATCCAAGCCATCAGCGGCGTGAACACGACTGCCGCGAAATATTGCGCGGAATTGAAAATGGCGGAGGCCGTGCCGCGTTCTTTCGTTGGAAACCAGCTCGACACGACCTTGGCATTGGCCGGAAACGCCGGTGCTTCCGCCGCACCCATCAGAAAACGCAACGCGAACAACGCGCCAACGGCGAAGGCCGCGGAGCCGGTGATGCCAACCGCACCTTGCATCATCGTGAACAGCGACCAGACGAAGATACTGGTGGCGTAGACACGGCGCGCGCCGTAACGATCCAGTAACCAGCCGGCCGGCACCTGGGCGATCACGTAGGACCAGGCGAAGGCCGAAAAGATATAGCCCATCTGCACAGTGCTGAAGCCCAATTCCTTGGACATCTCGCTACCCGTGATGGATAACGTCGCGCGATCGGCGTAGTTGAACGTCGTGATGATAAAAAGCATTGCCAGGATCAGAAAACGCGTGTTCGTGCGCTTCATGACTCCAGCGGCGCTGCCGACCCGGCTCGCATCCATGGCGATTGTCCCTGGTATTGTTGTTTTACCTTGCCCGGTTGTATTGCCCGTGCCATTGCGCGAATGCGTCAATGGCAAGGAACCGGGAGCCGCGAGCACAATAGGACCACGGGGGTCGCATTGCCGCAAGAAGTGACAACGTGTTACTTCCGCCGCTATTGCTCGGCGGACCGCGTTTATTGCGGACCAAGTGACTTGATCAGTGCGTCCAGTTCTTCCGATTCGGCGGCAGTCAAGTCCGTCAGTGGTGCCCGCACCGGGCCGGCATCATGGCCCACCAGCGTGCAACCGGCTTTGACGATGCTGACGGCATAACCCGCGCAGCGATTACGAATCTTCAGATAGGGCAGGAAGAACGAATCGATCAGCTTGCCGACCGTTTCGTGGTCGTCCGCTGCAATGGCATGATAGAACGCCATTGCGGTCTTCGGAATGAAGTTGAATACCGCCGACGAATAGACCGGCACGCCCAGCGCCTTGTAAGCTGCCGCGTAGACTTCCGCCGTCGGTAAGCCGCCGAGGTAGGAGAAACGATCTCCGAGGCGTCGACGGATCGTCACCATGTTTTCGATTTCACCCACACCGTCCTTGAAGCCAATCAGGTTTGGGCACTTGTCGGCCAGCGGCTCCAGGATGTCGGCATTCAGCTTGGAATTCGCTCGGTTGTACACGATCACACCGATGTTCTTGACGGCCTTGCACACCTCTTCCACGTGATTCGCGATACCCTGCGGGCTCGCTTCGGTCAGATAGTGCGGCATCAACAGGATGCCGTTCGCGCCTTGGCGTTCCGCTTCCTGCGCATATTCAATCGCCACGCGCGTCGGGCCACCCGCGCCGGCCAGAATCGGCACCTTGCCCTTGCAGGTTTCCGTGGCTGTGCGGATCACATTCGAGTACTCGCTTTTCGTCAACGAAAAAAACTCGCCCGTGCCGCCAGCTGCAAACAGCGCGCTCGCGCCATACGGTGCCAGCCATTCGAGCCGCTCGGTATAGGTAGCCGGGCGAAAATCGCCGTTTTCGTCGAAGTCCGTGACTGGAAAGGAGAGCAGGCCTTCGGAAACGATGGTTTTGAGCTCTTGAGGTGTCGTCATGATCCGTGTGTCGTCCGTGGATGGTAGGTGCGTACGTCGCCAACGATGCATCTCATAGGTTGTCGTACAACATAAAGCGAATGGTAGGGAGGTTCGTTTTAAGTTGCTAGATAGGGTAAATACTGGTTCGAGAAACATCGATAAAGGCGATGTCTAGTTGTAGGATGACCGATAAATTCAGATCACTGTCTGCAAAGGGCAAAAAAATGATGGACACCCGTTCCGTGATGAGTCCCCTCTATATCAAGGTGCACCCGAATGACAATGTCGCCATTGTGGTCAATGACGGTGGCCTGGGCGAGGGCGCGACGTTTTCCGACGGGTTGACGCTGCGGGAGCGAGTGCCGCAAGGCCACAAGGTGGCGTTGGCCGATTTGGCCGAAGGCGATCCGGTCATTCGCTATGACGTGGTAATCGGCTATGCGTTGAAGGCGTTGCCGCGCGGCAGCTGGATTAACGAGCACGTCACACGGATGCCTGAGCCACCTACGCTGGTAGGGCTACCGATTGCCACGGCCGGTGACAAGACGATGCCTCCGCTCGAAGGTTTTACCTTTGAAGGTTTCCGTAATGCCGACGGATCGGTGGGCACACGCAATATCCTGTCGATTACGACAACGGTGCAATGCGTATCGGGGGTGGTCGAACATGCCGTGGCGCGGATCAAGGCTGAATTGCTGCCGCGCTATCCGAACGTCGATGACGTCGTGGGGTTGGAGCACACATATGGCTGCGGCGTCGCGATCGATGCGCCCGATGCCATCGTGCCTATTCGTACCGTGCGCAATATCAGTCTGAATCCGAACTTCGGCGGCGAAGTGATGATGGTGAGCCTCGGCTGCGAGAAATTGCAACCGGAACGGTTGATGCCCGCGGGCACGATTCCGCTGGTGCACATGCCGGCGCTGGATAAGGCGGGTACGCCGGTTGCCGCCGACGCCTGCGCGTCCCCCGACAATGGTGACGTGGTTGTGCTGCAAGACCCCGAGAACGTTGGATTTGGCGCCATGATCGCGTCGATCATGCGGACTGCGGAGAAACATCTCGAACGCTTGAATCGGCGGCGGCGTGAAACCTGTTCCGCGGCGGACCTGGTGGTGGGTGTGCAATGTGGCGGCAGCGATGCATTTTCCGGCCTGACGGCCAATCCGGCGGTGGGGTTTGCAACAGACCTGCTGGTACGAGCCGGTGCCACGGTGATGTTCTCGGAAGTGACCGAAGTGCGGGATGGCGTGGATCAGTTGACGCGTCGCGCCGCCACGCCGGCGGTGGCGCAGGACATCATCCGCGAAATGCAGTGGTACGATGACTACCTGAAGCGCGGCGGTGCGGACCGCAGTGCGAACACCACGCCGGGCAACAAGAAGGGCGGTCTTTCGAACATCGTCGAAAAAGCGATGGGATCGATCATCAAGTCCGGTAACGCACCGATCAGCGGTGTCATAGCGCCAGGCGAAAAAGTAAAGCAGAAGGGCCTGATCTATGCTGCCACGCCTGCCTCGGACTTTATTTGCGGGACGCTGCAACTGGCAGCGGGGATCAACCTGCATGTGTTCACGACCGGACGCGGTACCCCCTACAGTCTCGCCGAAGTGCCAGTCATCAAAATGGCCACCCGCAGTGATCTCGCGCGCCGGTGGCACGATCTGATGGATATCGACGCGGGGCGGATCGCTACCGGTGACGCCAGCATCGAGGATGTGGGATGGGAGTTGTTCCATTACATGCTCGATGTTGCCAGCGGTAGGAAAAAGACCTGCGCCGAAACGTTGAAGCTGCATAACGCGCTGGTGTTGTTTAACCCGGCTCCGGTGACCTGATGAATTGTCCGGGGCTGGCGCATGTCGAAAACGATCAGGTGCAGGCAGCCTGATGGCACCAGATGGTGCCATTTCGAGGAGTCGATCCGGGCGTTTTGTCCTTGGGCCGGGATAGTCCTGGCCCGTGGGCTCAACGTCCGTTGCGCCCACGGGTCCAGCGTGTCGCACTGATCACGCCTGCGATCGCCACCCCTACTAGTAGCAACGCGACCAAAGAGAGGCCGAAGCGCAGGCTGCTGGTATGCGCGACGAATCCGACGGCCGCGGGACCCGCGAGAATGCCCGCGTATCCCAACGTCGTGATTGCCGGCACGGCAACGCTCTGTGGCATCCGTGTCTGGCGCCCGACCGCTGTAAAAAGCACGGGCACGATATTGGCGCACCCGGCGCCAACCAAGGCGTAGCCGAGTAAGGTACCCGGCCACCATGGCAGCCACGTCGCGGCCAACATTCCTGCCGCGGCACAGAGTCCGCCACCAACGATGATCTTTCGTTCGCCGAGCCGTGCGACGATCCGGTCCCCGAGCAGACGGCCCATGGTCATTGTGGTTGCAAAGGCGGCATAGCCAAGCCCGGCGCTCGAGGCAGGCATGTCATGTGTCTGGATCAGGAACACCGCGCCCCAGTCCAACACGGCACCTTCGGTGAGAAACACAACAAAGGTCATGGCCCCGATCAGCAGCACTATGCCACGAGGCAATGCGAACCACGGCCCCTCTTTCGGATTGGCATAAGGCAGCAGGCCGGGCGCCATCTGGAAAAATAACGCGACGATCAGCGTGATGCCTGCCAGCGTTGCCCACAACGGCGACAGGCCGCACGCCAGCAAGACGCTCATGCCACCGGCGCCGGCGATGCCACCGACGCTGAACAGTCCATGGAAACCGGACATCATCACCCGTTGGCTTTCGCGCTCGACGATGATCGCTTGCATATTCATCGCCACGTCGAGGGTCCCGATGCCGGCGCCGAACAGCAGTAATGCGATGATAAAGAGTGGAAGGCTTGCCGTGGTCGCGAGTAGCGGCAGCGTGCAGCAGACAAGCGCGCCGGCAATCAGGATCAACGTGCGGCAACCGAGCCGCGCCGCGGCGACGCCGGCGAGCGGCATGGCTGCAACGGAGCCGCCACCCAGGCAAAGCAATAGCAGGCCCAGTGTGCCGTCATTGACATCGAGGCGTGCTTTTGCGAACGGCACGAGGGCCGCCCACATCGCGGTGGCCAGGCCGGAGACAAGGAACACCCATCGGGTCGCCCATTGCTCGGCGCGACCGATCGTGACGAGAGGAGAAGAGGTGACAGGCGCGGATTTGTGCGAAGTCAATGGCGTATCGGGCGACAGTGGGTAGACGCCCAGCTTACATGATCCGCCATGTCGTGGTTACAGCGGTGGACCAGGTGGTCCATTCCTGTATTACAAGAACCGTGATGGTGCAAACGGCGTGGCATTGATAGGCGGCGTTTCACCATGCATCAACGCGCCGAGCAATATCGCGGTGCCGGTGCCGGTACTAAAGCCGATGTGCTGATGGCCGAACGCGCACCACAGTCCGTCGCGCCCGGGTACCGCACCGATCATCGGTCGGCTGTCCGGCAGCGTGGGCCGACGGCCCATCCACGGCGCTGACTGCAGTGCTTCGCCCAGCGGAAACGCTTCGCGGGCCGATGTTTCGATGAGGGCCATCTGCACCGGGCGAGCGGGTGCATCGCACTCATTTAACTCGACTCCGGACGACAAGCGCAGTCCCATTTCCATCGGTGCCATGACATAGCCCGCAGCGGTGTCGTAGATCGGCCGATGCAGCGTAGCGCCCGGTTGCGCCCCGAAATGCCGATGATAGCCGCGTTCGAAAGCCATCGGCACCGTCAGACCGATGCGTGCGAATAACGCTTTTGCCCACGGGCCAAGCGCTACCACGACATGCGCCGCCTGCCAGTGACGCGCGTCCGCCGTCACGCACCATTGCCGACCCTGCCGCTGGACAGCGGTCACATCGGCTTGTTCGATACGGCCGCCTCGTGCCTGGAAAAGCGCCGCATAGGCGGCGACCACCGCGCCCGGATTATCCACTGAGCGACTGTCCTTGATCCACAGTCCGCGCGGGAACAACGGCGCGAGGCTTGGCTCCAAGGCCTGAACACCGGCCGCGTCCACCGACTCGATATCGATGCTGAACTCGCGATACACTTTTTGCGAAAACGCGCTGCTCGCATACCCGGCTTCGGAACGGTACAGGAACAGCCAGCCATTTTCTCGCAAGCGCCCCGTGATGCCAGCATCTGCCATCATGCGCAGATGTTCCCGCGTGGATAACTGAATCAATTGGTCGAGCGCCGTGGCGGTTTCGGTGAATACGCGCGTGCGCGAATGCGCAAGAAAGGACAGCGCCCACCGGGCTTCCCGCAGCAGGTACGCCGGACGATAGCGGAACTGTGGCGTATTGTTGCGCAGCAGCTTGGGGAGTGCGTGGCGCAGCATCAGATTATTGAAGGGAACGATGGAACTGCGGGCGAAACAGCCCGCGTTGCCGAAGGACGTTTCCAGACCAGGAGCGCGGCGGTCGATCAACGTGACCCGCGCGCCACGGCGCTGTAGTTCCAGTGCGCAGCAGACGCCGACCATGCCGGCGCCCACAATCACGATATCGTGTTCCATGGCGTTCTGTCTTAAGGACGAAGGTAATCGGTAATCAAGCACAACCCGTCAGGAATTGCGCGGTCGGCGCGCAGTGTACCGTGCGGCTGCGTACTTGTGCATCGAATCGCCTTTTCATGCCGTCGCGGCGGGCGATCGCGTAACGCTCCGGTACGCGCACCCGTCGGTGCGATGGCGTAAGGCAAGAAGGCCCGTATGAGACGCCTGATGCGATGCGTTGATCGAAAGCTTGACAAGACATGATGCGGGTCCGGGTTATGCTGTAGGGAATGGTATCGAACCGCACGAGAGGAAAATGCAATGGGCACTCTGGTAGATGGACAATGGCGCACCGATTGGTATGACACAAAGGCGCATGGCGGTGAATTCGTCCGGGAAAAGGCCCAGTTGCGAGGCACCCTGATCGATCCGGAAGCCGGCAGGCGTGAAACGGAACAAGCGGTATTCGCCACACCGCACCGCTTTCATCTGTATGCCTCCCTGGCGTGTCCGTGGGCGCACCGGGTGTTGATCGTGCGAAAGATAAAGGACTTGGCGCCGTTGATGGACGTGTCAATCACCAGTTATTTGATGGGTGACGACGGCTGGACGTATGACACTGCCACGGGTTCCACCGGCGACACGTTGAATGGCAAGGCTTTGCATCGCGAGCTTTACACGCTAAGCAATCCGCACTACACCGGCCGCGTGACGGTCCCGGTACTGTGGGACAAGCAGCGCGGCACGATCGTCAACAATGAATCGGCGGAGCTCATGCGGATGCTCAATACCGCGTTCAATAGCCAGACCGGCAATACGATCGACCTGTATCCCGAGCCATGGTCGATCGAAATCGACGTAATGAACGACTATATTTACGATCGTATCAACAACGGCGTCTACAAGGCGGGGTTCGCGACAGAACAGGCTGTCTATGAGCGGCACGTTGGTCGCTTGTTCGAGGCACTCGACGAAATGGAAGAGCGGCTGTCCGATCAACGCTATCTGATGGGGGCCTATATTACCGAAACGGATATCCGCCTTTTTACGACACTGATCCGTTTTGATGCCGTCTACTTCGGTCATTTCAAATGCAATGTCCGACGCATTGCCGACTACCCTCACTTATCGGGCTACGTTCGCGAGTTGTACCAGATACCGGCAATTCGGGAGACCGTCGCGTTTGACCATATCAAGGGGCACTACTACGGGAGTCACCCGACGATCAATCCGAACCGCATCGTTCCGGTTGGCCCAGCCGATACGCTGGACCAACCACATGGACGTGACGCACTGGATGGGAAAGGCTTCTATCGCGCCTGATGTGTCTTTTCCGAAGCGCGGGCGCTTTTTTTCGTGGCTGATGGCGCCGCTGCGGCCTGGCTTTGCAACGTGGCGCGGGATCTGCGCGCCAGCGTCTTCTGCAACGACCGCGCCGTCCAACGCGCGATGGAAGGACCGATGATCAATATGGTCAAAAAGCGCGCCATCTGAAGCGACATGACAAACGACATATCCACGTTCGGCGAGCCCGCCGCGATGATGGCGACAGAATCAACGCCGCCCGGGCTCATCGCCAGATAGGCCGTCAGTGGGTCCACGCCGACCACTTTCACCAGAATGACAGCAAATCCGCCGCAACATGCGACCAATGCGACAATCGACAACAATACACGCGGGAACGCACTTGCCGCGTAACTAACGACGTCTCGTGTAAAACGCAGGCCAATTGTCCATCCGACCAATGCATAGCTGGCGGCGAGTAGCCAGTGTGGCAATTCGATTTGTACCAGGCCCGTATGTGACAGGACGATGCCCAGGGCCATTGGGATCAATAACGGGCCGGCTGGGATGCGCATTTTTAAACCAAGCGTCATGCCAATCGCGACAAGCGCCAGGGTGACGCCCAACCATTCCCATTGCACCGGCGGAAACCACACCGGATTGGGCAAAGCATGCGTGATGCCATGTGCCGCGCTGGTATGCAGGCTAAATCGCGCCACTGCCGAGGCAATCACTGCCACGATGACGACGCGCAGATACTGCATGAACGCCACCAAGCGCGTGTCCGCGCCAAAGGACCCCGCCATCAATGTCATGGCGGTGGCTGCACCGGGATAGCTGCCCCAGACGGCCGTGGTATCGGGCAGTACCTGCAGGCGCGCCAGTAAATAGCCGAGAAGACAGCTTGCCAGCAACACCGACAATACCGCTGAAGCAAACATGATCCAGTGTTTTCCGACCTCGGCAAATATCGTTGGCGGGACCTTTGTTGCAATCATGCAGCCGACAATGCCCTGCGCGATATAAAACGGGATTTTCGGGACCTTGATGGTGCCGCGCTGCGTGGCCAGCACGATACCTGCCACCAAGGGGCCGAGCAACAACGAGGCGGACAGGCCCGCCTTGAGCATCAGCCAGGACGCCAGCACCGAAAACGCTAGCAGGGTGCTCCATTGCGCCGGGATCGTACGTAGCGCGCCGTCTGTCAGGGAGCGGGAAAGAAAAGTCATAAAAGACACGTTGTCCATCAGTTGGGATGCTTGCAAAGCAGCGATTCATCGCATCGTATTTAGGCCGACTGGGGCGATGCTTATGTCATAATGCGACGATTACTTATGCGAGGGAGTCCTCGCATAAACAGGCGGAATTGTTAAGGATGGACTCACAAAAGTCAAATCGTTTGGATGTCACCGATTCCATGGAAATGTCGACGGTCGACGGTGCGTTGACATCGCGGCGAAAATCCACGGCGGGCGCGAAGATGTCGCCGACCGATCGAGGGGCGATCGCACCGAAGCGCGCACGAGGCCGTTTGCGTGTGGAAGCGATTCTTTCGGCAAGCACCGAAATCTTCGCGGAACAGGGGTACGACGCCGCGACGATGACCGAAATAGCGTCGCGATCTGGCACCGCGATCGGCTCGCTGTATCGGTTCTTCCCAAGTAAGTCAGCGCTTGCTGAAATGTTGGTGGAGCACTACGCCGCTCATGTAATGACGCATCTGGACGGTGTGGCGCGGCGGTGTGCAGGTGCGCGAGATCCCGAGGCGGGGGCCGCCCAGTTGGCCGACGCATTGGTCACGATGATGCAGACGTTGTTGGCGGAGCGTGCGTCGGTGCTTGCCTTGGTCGATTCGCAGAATGCGACGGCGGCCTCGTTGCGCGTGCGTCTTCATAGCGCGATGCTGGCGCGATTGCAGGCGTTGCTGGTAACGATCACCGACGTCTCCCCCGCGCGGGCGTTGGCGTCCGCGAAAGTCATTCTGTTGTTGCTCAAAGGCGTGTCGGCTTGCGCCGACGCGCCTCTGAACGAACGCTTGCAACTCGCCGATGACCTGCGTGCGTTGATCGCGCATCAGGTAACACGCCGCTGACCAACGGGGTATCGCCGCCGATCGCGGCATGATCGCGATTCGTTCAGCTCCGGATGCAAGTCCTGGCTGGCGCATTTTGCCGCGCGTATGTGCCGTTGTAAGCCGCGCGCGACTGCGGGATTATTCCGCGACGTTGGGTGTATTATTCCCTATTTGAAGGCAAGGACGTGCATCATTGACGTTCTGACGTCCCTTTACTGTCTCCCGAGGAGATGTACGATGAATAAGTTGTCCTTGGCAGGCACGCCGATGGATGCTTTTCACGTCTGCGCTTTTTTTGACAGTCGCGATAAAGAGTACGATGTGCTTACGCCATTTTTCAAGCAGGGATTCGATAACGGCGAGAAGAACATTCATATTATCGATGTCGCTCTGGTTGACGATCATCGTGCCCGTCTCGCGGCGGCGGGAATCAACGCGCACCAATGCGAGGCCTGTGGTCAGTTGCAGATTGCGACCTGGCAGCAGACGTACTTCGATGAGGAAGGAAAGTTCGATAAGAATCGAATGCTGGAGATGATCGACCGTCTCACGCACGATACTCGCGCCGCCGGGTTTTCGCGACTCCGCATCATGGGGAATATGGACTGGGCTTTTCAAGACGGCCCTAGTGCGATGGACCTTATCGTCTATGAAGCGGAAGTCAACGAAGTGCTCGAGCGAAACTGTCAGCCTGCCGTTTGTGTTTACGACTTGGCGAAGCTGTCGGGTGCAACGTTAATGGACGTTTTACGGACGCACCCGTTGACGCTGATCAATGGCGTTGTACAAGAAAATCCGTTTTTCACCCCCCCTTCCGAGATGGTCAAGGAAATCGAAGCCCGCAAGGCGCTTGCGAACGCGCGTTGAGCAAGATCGGTGGCAGATCCTTTCAAAAGAGCAAAAAATGTCGGGCGACCGTGTTTTCAATCCTTTCGGGGAGGCACCGGAACAGAGTCTGCGGGACTTGATGGGGCTACTCGCGCTGCCGGCCCTGTGGCCAGGTCGCGATGGTCAAACCATCGTAAAATTGATGGCGCAGGCGATTGAAAGCGTTGTTGCGCTGCAGATCTGCTATGTGGACCTTCCGCTGCTACGGGATCAGCCATCGTTCGTTCGACTACGTCTTTATGGTCGCGACGTATCAGACCGCGATATCAAGGACTGGCGGGACGCGATCGACGAATGGCATGGCTTGCCGATCGGGACCAGGGTGGAGTGGTGCGGCACGCCGATCGGTCCCGTCCGAATAATTCGGTTGAGCATGGGATTCAGCTCCGGACAAGGCAGTGTCTGGTTCGGTGCGACGGAGTCGACATTTCCCACGGTGAGTCAGATCGCCTTGCTGCGCGCAGCAACATCGCTTGCCGCTACCGGCATCGTGGCCGCTCGCGCCGCGCATGAGCGAGAAGAAGCGAATCGCGCGAAGGACGAGTTTCTCGCCATGCTGGGGCATGAATTAAGGAATCCGCTTGCACCAATCACCACATCGCTGGCGTTGATACGACGCGAACGCGGCAATGTCCCCGAAAAATACCATGACATCATCGAACGTCAGGTCGAGCATCTTTCGCGTCTTGTTGAAGATCTTCTGGATGTGAGTCGTATCACGCGAGGGAAGATCTTATTGCAGCGTGAGCCATTACGCATTGCGTCGATTATTACGCGCGCGGTGGAGGCCGTCAGCCCACTGATCGCGCAACGCAAACAAACACTGGTGGTGGATATCTCCGATGACGGGCTGCTGATCTTTGCCGATTTAACGCGCATGACCCAGGCTTTCAGCAATTTGTTGAACAACGCGGCGAAGTATACGCAGCCGGGAGGCCAGATTCGCATTGAGGCACACGTTGCGGAGAGCCGACTGACGATTGCGGTCATCGATAACGGGGCAGGCATCAGTGCCGAACTGATGCCTAAGTTATTCCGGATATTCGAGCAAGGCCGCGTGACGATCGATCGTTCCGATGGCGGCCTCGGTATTGGCTTGGCGCTGGTCAAGAACCTGGTCGAGCTGCACGGTGGCCAGGTCCACGCGAAAAGTGATGGCATGGGGTGTGGGGCGACGTTTACCATCACCCTGCCAGTGGCGACGTCGATCGAGCTTTCCGACGCCCTGTCAGCCGATGTCACCCACTCGCAGAGTGCTGGCGTCATAGACGGGGTGCGCGTGCTGCTCGTTGACGATAATGTCGATGGCCTGTTGGCGATGGAAGCGTTTCTTTCAGAGATGGGTTTTGTCGTTGCCACGGCGACCGACGGAGCACGGGCATTGGATCTGGCGGAGCAATTCCGGCCCGACGTGGCAGTACTCGATATCGGTCTGCCCGGCATGAATGGATATGAGCTGGCGGTGGCATTGCACACCCAACCTTTGCATGCCGATCTGCCGCTTTTTGCGCTGACCGGCTATGGCCAGGCGGACGACTTGGCCCGTGCGGCCAAAGCCGGCTTCGCGCGGCATTTTGTGAAACCGGTGTCGTTGTTCGAGCTCGTGGAGGCGATACATGCAGCAGTGGCGCATCGTGTTGTGTGACTGATGCGCGTCGATACTGGGCGTGTCGCCTAGAATCCTGCATCGATGACGATTTTTGTACCGTCACTGAAGCGACTCAGCCGGAATGCTCGTGGGTCGACAAAAGGGCGATCATTCGCGACGAGGTCCGCCATCAGCTTGCCCGCCGCAGGTCCGATGCCGAACCCATGCCCCGAGAAACCCGTGCCGATGAACAAGCCGGGAAGGGTGTCCGTACCTGAAATCACGGGGATTGCATCCGGGGTCACGTCCATGTAACCTGCCCAACGTTGCGCGACGCGCACATCGCGCAAGTGCGGGAAGACCTTGATGAATTCGGCCAGCCCGATATCTGTGTAAGGCACAATCGGCTCCGGGTCCAATGTTCGCACCCGCTCGAACACGGTCGGCTTGTCCAAAGGCCAGCGCCCGGGACGGCACAGCTCGTCCAGGAATCGCCGACCGATTCCAAGGCGCATTGCACCTATCTGACTCTTCAATGCGGGTAGGTATTTGAAGAAGAGACGGAAGCAATCGGGAGTGAGATCGCTACAGGTGCGGAATCCCGGCGCAATCGTATAGCCACCATCGGCTCGCTTACGAAATGCAAATTCCCGGTTACTGGCACTCACCGCCGGACCACCGTCGATCGGCTCCGTACGCAGGACCGAGGCGCGCACCAGCAATTGCGGTACATCGATGCCCAGACTGCGGCACAGGTGGCGGGTCCACGCCCCGCCTGCCACCACCACGCTGTTGCAGCGGATCACGCCATGCTCGGTGACCACTGCACTGACTTTGCCGGCCTGAGTCTCCACGCCGCGTACCGCACAGGGCGTCAGCACCGCGACGCCCCGTTTGCGTAACGCATTGGCGATGGCAGGCGCCGCGCGCTGTGGTTCGGCGCGGCCATCGCTCGGCGTATAAAGCCCACCAACGAAGGAACGTGATGCACCGGGGAGCAGGTCCGCGACTGTCGCGGCGTCGACTTCCCGCGTGTCGAAAGCGTTACCCGCGAGCGCCCGCGCTTTTTCCAGCCAAAGACGATGCTCGGCCATCTTCGCCTCATTGGCGCTCATGTAGAGAATGCCGCACTGCGTGAAGCCAGTCTCGATGCCCAGGGTCCGATCCAGGGTGCGCCAGAGCTTGAGGCTTTCGATCGCGAGTTCGAATTCACGCATATCCCGATGCGTGACGCGTACCCAGCCCCAATTGCGACTGGACTGTTCCCCGGCGATATGGCCTTTCTCGCATACGGCAACGCGCAACCCCTTTTCACTGAGATACAGTGCCGTGCTGACGCCGATGATGCCGCCGCCGACGACAACGACGTCCACCTCGGCGGGCAGCATCGTGTCCCGTTCGACGGTTTCGACTTGCGGTCCCATTTTTCCCCCAATTTCCAACGCGTTCTAGACATGACGTCAGTGCGATTAACGCGCGAGTACATCACCGCGCTTGCTGCCATCATCCACATCACGGGCAGCGCGGGTTTCCCGGCCTCGGCTTTTGCGGGCGCTTTTTATGTTGCCTGCTCGCGTTGTCGCACCGCGCGGATTCGCGTGACGGTTGGTCCATCGATCGATATGGTTGATAGCGTGTGTCAGTGGAATCGTAATCAACAGGTAGACCGCGCCGGCCGCCACCAATGGCGAGAGATTGGCCGTATTGACCGACGCGTTCTGGCCGATCGTGAAAAGGTCACGCTGCGACGTCAGCAAACCGAGAAAATAAACTAGGCTCGAATCTTTGACGATCGAGATGAATTGGTTTGCAAGCGCCGGCAGTATTCGCCGAATTCCCTGAGGCACGACAACGTGACGCATGCCGCTCCAATAGCTCATACCCAATGCCTGACAGGCCGCCATCTGATCTTTTCCCACGCTCTGAATGCCGGAGCGGAAGATCTCAGCGATATACGCCGAAGAAATCAAGCCAAGCGCGACAATGGCAAGTGGGTAAGGGTTGGGTCCGAACAGTGTCAGCCCAAGGGGCGCCAATCCCTGACCGACAAGCAGGATCACCAGGGCGGCCGGCAAGCCGCGAAAAATGTCGACAAAAGCACGTGCGGGGTAGCCGAGCAGAGGAAGTGCGGAAACCATCATCAACGCCAATACCATGCCAATTATCAGGCCAAGCAGCGTCGAGAAAACCGATAACGTCAACGTATTGACGAGGCCCGTGATGAGCAGGCTTGGCAGCGAACCCACCAGCAGCGGCCAGTCTAGGAAATTGGACAAGAAGTCGTGCATCGCGCGCTCTCTTGAAAAAGGCGGGCCGCCGAACGGCTCGCTGGTGTCAGTTGCCGCCGGCCATCTCGTACGGCGGCAGACTCGTCGGTTTCGGATAGGTCGGGTTGAACTGCGTGTATAGCTTCATCCAGGTGCCATCCGCAACAAGCTCGTTGATCGCTTTATCCACCGCCGCTTTCAGTTTTGTATTGCCCTTGCGCATCGGGAAGCCGGCAGGGAGATTCACCGCGGAAATATCCAGGCGTGCCGACAGATGCATATCGGGGTACTTGCCGATCAGCCCGTCCACCAGCGTTTTATCGATAAAAAAGCCATCGATGTATTTGGAACGCAGTTGCAGGAATCCGGCATTCAAGTTGGGAAAACGCACGATTTCCGCACCCGGTATATAGCTGGCGGAATAGGTATCTTCAATGGTGCCTTGTATCACGCCAACCCGCTTGCCTTTGACCGATGCCTTGTCGCTGGTGATGGGGCTGCCCGGCAAGGTCGCCACGCTTAGCAGACCTGTCAGATAGCCCTCGGAGAAGTCAACCATCTTCAGGCGTTCTTTGGTAATCGAGATGGAACCTGCTGCGATATCGAGTTGGTGATTCGATATAGCCGGCAGTAGTGCGCTGAAGTCCTGGGATCGAAACTCGACGGTCAAGCCGAGCTTGGCACCAATCGCACGTAACAACTCGACATCGAAGCCGGTCATTTTGCCATTGTCGATATACGAATAGGGTTTGTTATTGGCGTCCACGCCCGCCATCAGCTTGCCCGCGCTGAGCGTGTCGAAATCGTCGGCGTACGCTGCGGGCGCCGTTGATATCGCGAGAGTGAGCCACAATGGGATCGCGAGCGCGGCAACACGCAGGAATCGGCGAAACAGCATGATGTGCTCCTGAGGGAGTGATGGTTTGTAGAGGGTTCAGGACAATGCAGCCCTTACGCGGCCGCTCCAGTGGTCGCCAAACTGGTAAAGTGCAGTGCCAATTGGTACGGAGAATGGTGCCGCGATACTGCCGGGATTTACGGGAAAAGCACCTTCGCCGAAAGCACCGATGCGTCTTTCGGTATCGAGCATTGTTTGCGCGATCTGCCGTCCAAGATACGTCATCAATGCAACGCCATTGCCGTTGCAGCCCAGCGCATAGTGCAAGCCGTCGTGGTTGCCGATATGCGCCAGTTTGTCACCCGTCATGGCGACATAGCCCTTCCACGCATGCGTGATGCGGATGTCGCGCAGCGCCGGCCAGAGCTGCACCATTTTTGCGTAAAGCCGTCGCGCCGCGGAGCGTTCGTCGAGTTCGAGAATGGCAGGGCGGGAGCCGAAGATCATCCGCGTGCCATCTGGCGACGGTCGCGTGTAAAACAGGTTGCGTTTAGAGTCGCTGATCATTCGTCGCCCCGGATTCAGCACGCTCATCAAACCGGCAGGCAACGGCTCGGTGGCAATCTGATAGCTGGCAACCGGTAGTACGCGGCGTTCGAGAAAGGGCAGCAGACCGCCGGTATAACCATTCGTCGCAATCAGGACCTGACGTGCCCGTAGCGTGCCGCGTGCGGTGTCGACGATAAAGTGGCCACTCCCCCCGCGAATACGCGTCACGCTTGCATGGGAATGCAAGGTCGCGCCGCGGGCGGTGGCGAGACCCCGGAGCGCGCGATGAAATTTTGCCGTATGCAGGCCGCCGTATTCTTCAACCAGCATGCCACCGTAATAGTAGTCGGAGCCCACGATTGAACGTTGCGCCTCACGTGGGATCAGATGGACCGTGACGCCGGTCTTCTCCCGCAGTAGCGCGCCTTGCGCGGCAAGGCGTTCGAAGTGATCCGGGGTGTATGCCCCGAAGAAGCGTCCGGTGATCTGTAGGTCCGCATCGAGTGCTTCGGTGGCGATCAGGGTTTGCAAGTATTTAAAGCTCGCCATCGATTCGTTCATCAACCGCGTCAGGCGATCGGCCGAAACGCCGCGGATCGCGCCCGTGAGTGCCAGCTTCTGGCCGCCGGAAACCATACCCCCGCTACGCGTGCTACCGCCCGCGCCTATTTCCGCAGCATCGAGTACGGCGACATGCCGCCCGGCCTTCGCACATTCCGCCGCAGCGGACAGTCCGCAATAGCCACTGCCAACAACGGCCACATCCACCGAATTCGGCAATGGAGCATGGATCGTCTGCGGCGGTGCAGCATCCCACCAATACGGGGCGACGCGAAAGTCGTCATGGAAAAGTAGTGCATCGGGACGCATGATCATCCTTCACGGAATACGCATGATCGAGTCTAGGTTTGATGCAGGCATTCGGTCAAATACGGCCAAAAACGCGCGCTATTCATTTTTGATATGACATGCTGGTTCGAGACCAGCTGGAATTCGGCGTGATGGGGAGGCAGAACGTGATGAATCAGAAGCAGATCGATGCATTTCGCGCGGTAATGCTGCGTGGGTCGATGACGGCCGCGGCCGACGAATTGGGTACGTCGCAACCCAGCATCAGTCGCTTGATTTCGGAGTTGGAGGCATCTACGGGACTGGTGCTGTTCAATCGTGCCGGTGGGCGCGTGCAGGCGACCGATGCAGGGAGCGCATTTTATCGGGAAGTGGATCGCAGCGTGGTCGGCTTGCGCAAGCTGGCCCATTCGGCGCGGGAGATCAAGCAGTACGGTAGCGGGAGGCTGCGCTTGGTTGCCGCGCCGGTGCTCGCGCTTGGCTTGGTGCCACAGGTCATCGAGCGATTTCTCGCAGCCTATCCTCGGATTGTCGTTTCCCTGGAAATGCGGAGTGAAAGCACGATACAACGCTGGGCATCGTCGGGATATTGCGATATCGGTTTTGCGACAACGACCCCGGACGCCTTCGGTGTCACCGGCACCGAGCTCTATCGATTGAAAGGTGTCTGCGCACTCCCCGTGCGTCATCGCCTTGCATCCAGGGCCAAGATCAACGCGCGAGATTTGCGGGGTGAGTCGCTGATCCTGCCGTCTTACGCCGATGACACCCGGTCGGCGCTTGATCGGGCGTTACGGCAGGCAAATGTTACGCAGGTTCCAACGATCGAAACGCCGTATGGCGCGACAATTTGCGCGATGGTGGCACGCGAGCTAGGGGTAGGCGTCGTCAACCCGCTGGCCAGCCGGGACGTGAATCCGCGACGCGTCGTTTTTCGCTCATTCGCGCCCAGCATTCTGTTTCGCGGCTTCACGGTCTGCCCTCAACTGCGCAACGAGAATCCGATCGTTGAAGCCTTCCTGGCCCTGAGTACACAGGTCATGGCCGAAGAAGCGGCGGCGCTACGGCAGGCGGGATAAGGCGCCGCCCCGGGGCGGATACGAAAAAGCGAGGTTGCCAGGGAGGCGGTAAAATACTCGGTCCCGATGTGCAATGCTGGGCGGTGGCGCGAGTTGTCTTGTCACGCAGTTTTGCTACATTCCTCGCTATCGTCCCGGTCGCGCAGGCCGCCTGACCGGCGTGACGTGCAAGCGTTCTCTTACTTTTGGGTCCACCATCATGAGCAAAGCGAATTCGGTTCCGCAAGAGCAACCGCTCGACATGGTTATCTTCGGCGGTGCCGGTGATCTTTCGATCCGGAAATTGCTGCCGGCGTTGTTCATGGCGTACGTACACAAGAGTCTGCCGGATTCCACACGCGTCATCGCTGTCGGGCGGACCAAGTATTCGCGGGAAGACTATCTTGCGTTGATTAACGAGAAGTCGTTGCCCTTCATCGACAAAGGTGCTGCCACGCAACAAACCTGGGCGAGCTTTCTGGAGCGTTTGCATTACGTTGTGATAGACGCGGGCGTATCGGCTGATTACGACAGCCTGGTGCCTGCGTGCCAAGCCGGCTCCTTGAAGGTGTTCTACCTTGCCACGGCACCGGATCTGTTCAGTGTGGTCTGTGAAAACTTGTCGCGCGTCGGACTGGCGGATACCCACGCGCGGGTTGTTCTGGAAAAACCGCTGGGTCATGATCTCGCGTCGGCAAAAGCGATCAACTCGACGGTGACACAATATTTTCCTGAAGACCGGATCTATCGGATCGACCATTATCTTGGCAAGGAGACGGTCCAGAATCTGATGGTGCTGCGTTTTGGCAATCCGATTTTTGGACCGTTGTGGCAGGCGCCGTATATCAAGAGCGTGCAGATTACCGTGGCGGAATCCGTAGGTGTGGGAAGTCGTGCGGACTTCTATGACCATACCGGCGCGATGCGTGACATGGTCCAGAATCACCTGATGCAGTTGCTGTGCATTGTGGCAATGGAGCCGCCGGTATCGCTCGACCCCGATGCGGTCCGCGATGAAAAGGTCAAGGTTCTCCGCTCGTTGCGGCCGATGTCGAATGAATCGATCTCGCGCGACGTGATTCGCGCGCAATATCATGGTGGCGTGGTCGATGGCGCGCCCGTGAAGGGCTACCGTGACGAGGCCAATGTGCCCGCGGATAGCGACACGGAAACCTTTGTCGCGTTGCGGGTGATGATCGACAACTGGCGTTGGGCGAACGTGCCGTTCTTCCTGCGCACCGGCAAGCGTTTTCCCGAGAGGCGTTCGGAGATTGTCATCGAATTTGCCGACATGCCATTCTCGATCATTCCGCGCTCAGGTGAAGGGAGCGCGAATCGCCTCGTAATCCGTCTGCAACCGGAAGAATCCATTCAATTACAGATGTTGGCAAAGGAACCGGGTAGCGGCTTGAACACGTTGCCGGTGAGCTTGGACCTGGATTTCCAAAGCGCGATGTCGGGACGCCGCGCGGAAGCGTATGAACGTTTATTGATCGATGTTATCCGGGGACGTCTGACACACTTCATGCGTTCCGATGAACTCGAAGCGGCATGGTCGTGGGTGGAAGAGATCTTGAACGGCTGGAAGCGGCTGGGTATTCGTACACATCGCTATGCTGCCGGCACTTATGGGCCGCCTGCATCGTACGCGCTCATGGCGCGGAACAACACATCCTGGCCTGAAAACCTGTAGACCGGATAAGGCAGCCTACGGCATGCCGGGCCAACGGCGAAAGGTCCGGAATAAACCTCGGCAATTCGTTGGGTCATGCGGAGCAGTTTTTGTTGCCAGCTGAACCCTGTCTTTCCGCTATATACAAGCAGATGTTTGCTTCACGGCACAGGGGACGCCGTCCGGATTCTGGATGTTCGCCATGGCAATTCTGATATCATATATCACGAAATGGGAGCAAACCGGAACAAAACCATGCGCGCGGCGGCACAACCAGACTCTTCAGAAAAACTGGAGCATCAGAATCTTAACGATCGTACCTATGCCATTATCAAAAGCGGACTGATTTCCGGATCATTTCACCCTGGTCAATACTTCATCATCAGAACCGTTGCCGAGCGATACGGCATTTCACCCACGCCTGTGCGAGAAGCGCTTCAGAGGCTCGTAGCCGAAAGATTGCTTGTCATGACGGCGAGCCGATCAATCATCGTGCCAACCCTTTCGGCGGATGAATTTACAGAGATCTATCGCATACGCTGCGAATTGGAAGGCTTGGCGGGAGAGCTTGCGGCGGCGCACTGCCGCACCGCCGATGTCAACCGGTTGACGAAGATAATGGATGGTATCGACAAAGCGATTGCGGGTGGGGACAAGACCGCATATAGGCAGTTGAACGAGCGCTTTCATTTTTCGATTTATGAGAAAGCGGGATCGCCGCGTTTACTTGAAATCATTCAAAATTTGTGGGGCCAGGTTGGACCGGTTTTCTACGGCCTGTTCGATGACCCGGATTACGGGGGAACGCATGCCAATTTGCATCACCGCGCGATCGTCGATGCACTCAAGGCTCGTGATGCGCATGCCGCACGTCAAAGACTTGTTGATGATATCGTCGCTGCCCGGGAAGCATTATTGCCACGTCTGCAGACGTTGATCGACGTCGACGCCGAAGCGAAAGTGTTGAGCTGATGCCGTGCCGGCCAACGTCGCGATAATGACGACTACTGTGCGAGCACTTCCTGTAGCGCGTCCTCGGTCGCATTGAGAAACTGGTCCGCGTTGCCTAGGGAAAACGGCAACGGTGGTCGAATCTTCAATACATGTCCTTCGGGGCCAGACGCGCCGATCAGGATATGGCGCTTTCGCAATGCGTTGACAACGCGGATAGCCAGCCCCGGGTCGGCGTCCAGCGTTTCGCGGTTCTTGACGAGATCCATGCCGATGAAAAAACCGGCTCCCCGGACCTCGCCAATCTGCTCGAAGCGCCCCGCCATAGCGTGAAGCCCATCACGGATATACTGACCGACCAAACGCGCATTTTCTTGTAAGCGTTCAGCTTCGATGACTTCGAGTACGGCCAAGCCTGCGGCGCAGGAAACGGGATTACCGCCGAACGTATTGAAGTAGCGTGCTTTCAACGCGAAATCCTGCAGCACCTCTGGCTTTGCAACCAGTCCCGCTATTGGCAAGCCGTTGCCCATCGGTTTTCCGAGGATGACGAGTTCCGGGACAATTCCGTGCCGCTGGAATCCCCACATTGCATCGCCTGTCCTGGCAAACCCCGGTTGCACTTCATCAGCGATAAACACGCCGCCCGCTTTCCGAATGATCTCCACGGCGGGAGCAAGAAAGCCCGCCGGATCGCTATAGACACCATCACTGGAGAAAATCGTGTCTACGATCAGCGCGGCAACCTTGACGCCGTGGCGCCTCAGATCTTCAATCGCACTTTCGACATGTCGTGCAAACGCCGTGGCGAGATCTTCGTCGCCAGCGCTGTCAATGCGCAGCGCATCCGGGGCCGGCACCGTCCGAACATGCAATCCCATCGGCACGTTGTCGCCGAGCGATGGCGATATTTCCGATACGGCGCTGGTAATGCCGTGATACGCGGTCTGTGTGACGATGATACCGGTACCCCCTGTCGCGTTGCGCGCCACGCGGAGCGCCAAATCGCTCGTTTCGCTTCCTGTACATGTGAACATCACATTGGACAGCGCACTTGGAAATGTCGCTATCAGCTTTTCCGCGTATGTCAGGATAAGTTCATGCAGATAGCGCGTATGGGTATTCAGTATGGCTGCTTGTTTCGAAATCGCTTCGACAACATGCGGATGGCAGTGTCCGACAGACGGAACATTGTTGTAGACGTCGAGATAGGCGGTGTCGTCGGCATCGTACATATGGACGCCTTGCGCGCGGACCAGATGGAGCGGTTCTTCGTAGAATAGTTTATACGACGGCCCTAAAACCCTACTCCGACGTTCCAGTAGCCGCTGTCGCGATGCGTCGAGCCCCACGGCTTTTTTTGGATCGAATGCATTGACCATCAATATCTTTGGCATTTCCTTTACTCCATGTTGCAAGCGAGACGCAAGCGCGCGCTTGCGTCGTCACGGTTCAATATCGACAGAAGGTGCAGACCCGTACAGGACCTTGCGTGATTCTTCAAGATGTATCCGCCATTTTCCGGATAGCGCTTCGCACGCCAACCGGTGATTGCTATCGTCACCACGTAGCGTGCAGCGATAAGGTCGTACAGCAGATCCAATTCCGGGGCACTCAGAGGGACGCGCGCATGATAGGCCGTGACGAATTCAATCACCTTAAGCCACGGATCTGTAGCGGAGTCGGCGAAGTGATAAGAGGCGCCTACGGCAACGTCAACGATCAGTGCGGTATGTACGAGATCCCCGAAATCTAAAATGCCGACAACGCGTTCCGGTTGGGCCGGGTCCACGAGCACGTTATGGAGATTCAAATCGTTATGTACGACCTGAGCACGCAGCGTAGGTAACACCGGGGCGACACGCGTGACAAAAGTGTCCGCAAAGCTTTGGGTTAGTGCGCGCAGTTCGGCATCATCGATATGTTCAAGGAGGCCTCGCACGCGCGGCGTATGCTTTAAATCCCAGGCCAGCTCATGGAAGGCACCAGGATGATGGAAATCCCTCAATGCATGTCCCATTCTTGCGAGGGCGTCGCCGAGATTGTGTCGTAGAGCGGCCGAACGCGGCACCCCGAGCATGACATCGCCAGGCAGGTACGAGATCATGCGTACGGATCGTAATTCACCCTTGTCGAAGGGTAATGACAAATGGGCTTCACCGTTCAGCGTTCTGATCACGCGTGGCACGGGAAGGTCAGGGTCCGCGCAGGCTATGTGTTGCATGGCAGCAAGCTGAAAGTCATTGACCTCCGGTGGCTCGGCGGGGTTACTGACACGAAACGCAAACTCGCGCCCGTCCGGAGCCGTGATTTTGAAGTTCTGGTCACGCTCGCTTGTCATAACGGTGGCTTGCCCGTGGATACCGTAATGCTGATGCACGATCCCCTCAACGTGCGCCAGGCTCACGCGCGAAGAAGCCTTGCTGAGGCTTTCGTTCACGAGTGCTTCATTTGTTGCACCACCGTCGTTGCGACCCATGATCATCCCGTTCAGAACATCCAATCTCTTCAAAATTGTGAGATATGATATATCGCAAATGTGGAAGAGAAACAAAAAATTTACGCATCTTGCGAAGTGCACGTGGGGTCTGGTGGTGGCTGCCGTGCCCGAGCGACGAGGCGCATCGCGGCATGAAGGCGGATTCTCGTCGGCAGCAAATATAAATTTGCCAAAACTTTATTTTTACGAGAAAAGACGATATATCATATTTCATGAATTTGATGCTATCTGGCGATTGTGGTCAGTGGTGCATCCTAGGTAAAGCATGGAACCATGCGGCCAGGCGCATGAGCGAAACAAACGGCGAGTTAGCGGTTTCGCACGACGCGGCGACCGCCATTTTTTGACGGAAATGGGCGAGCGATGGAAAAGCTGACGATCAACTGCGACATGGGAGAAGGCTTCGGTCTCTATCGGTTTGGCGACGATGAAGAAGTGATGCCTTATGTCACTCACGCGAACATCGCCTGCGGTTTTCATGCGGGCGATCCGAGCGTGATGTGGCGCACGGTCAAGGCGGCGAAACGGCATGGTATTCATGTCGGATCGCACCCCGGCCTGCCGGATCGGGAAGGCTTTGGTCGGCGGGAAATGAAGATGACCCGTGATGAGGTCGCGGCACTGGTTCTTTACCAAACGGGCGCATTGATGGCATTCCTCAATGCCGAAAGCATGTCGCTTACCCATATCAAGCCGCACGGCTCATTGATGGGTATGGCAATGAAATATGCGCACGTCGCCGAGGGCGTGGCGGACGCCGCGCTGGCATTGCATCTCCCGGTCATTGCCTGCTGGAATAGTGAGATGACGCGTGTGCTGAGCGCTCGCGGTGTCTCGTATAGTTGCGAGTTTTATTGCGATCTGGACTACGACGACGACGGTGTGCAGATTATCTCCATGCAACATGACCCTGTCTCCCCGGAACTGGCAGTCGAGCGCGTCCGTCTTGCTTTGTCTAATCGGCAGGCACGATCCGTCAACGGAAAGCTGGTCGACGTCGCGGTGGACTCGATTTGCGTGCATAGCGATACGCCTGGCGCTTTGCCGCTAGCGCGAGCTGTCCACGATGCCGTGGCAGACCGTCTTTAGGACGATATCGTCATGGCCGTGACTTCTGTACGAGTAATCACTGGTTCGGCGGCGCGTCGGGTTTTACAACGCTCACTAAGCGAAGCGGTACGGGCGATAGGTGGGTCGTTGGGGCCGTCGTCGAAGCGCTTGATGTACGACGCAGGAACGGCCGGTGTCCTTCAGGCAAGCGATGGTCTCTCGATTGCCCGGCAGGTATGTCCTGAACAGGGGGTCAAATCCGTTGCACCGAAGCTGTTAAAGGAAACGCTGTGGGAAGTACAGCGAGACCTCCATGACGGCACCGCGCGTGTCGCCTGCATGGTGGATGGCGCGTATGGGGAGGCGCTTCGGCATGTGGCGCATGGCATGGCGCCGATCAAGCTAGGTCGTGCGATCGAGCGCGTCGCGCGGCGTCTACCGGCGCTTCTCGCCATGCAACGCTGTCCGATGCCATCGCGTGCGGCAATTGCGGCCTCGGCCTGCGACGACGACGCGCTTGCACATCGTGTTGCTGAACTTTTCGCGTATTTGCCCGAAGAGGGGGCGTTGGAGATCATCGCTGGCGTCGAGCCGGGCATTGTTGTGGAACGTTTCTCGGGTTACTGCGTCGACGTTGGCGATGCCGTGATCGGGCCAACGGCCTTGCAACAGAGACAGCGGTTTGCATTGCATGCAGTACATGTCCTGGTTGTAAATGAGGTGCTGGATGATTTCGGGCCGTTATTGCCTGTGCTCGAACAATTTGTCTCGCGAGCCAAATCGCTGCTGATTGTCGCGCGAGGATTTACCGGTGCGGCTAGAGCGGTGCTGAGTGCGAATCATCAGGCGCTGACCTTGCATGTGATCGGGGTCACGCTTGCCGATGTGGCGATGCATGCCGTTGGCGTTCTGGAGGATTTATGCGTCGTAACCGGAGCGACGCTTGTGAGTGAGGAGACGGGTACGACCATGGCATCGGTCAGGCCTGCGATGTTGGGCCGTGTTGAAAGTGTCGTCATCGAAAATGGTCGTGCTGTATTTGCGCAAGCTGAGGGAGAAGTCGCCGCTGTCTTGGCACGTCGACAAGATCTTGAACGGGACGCGCAACGCCAGCGTCATGTCTCTTTGGATCGAGAGCGTCTGTTGCGTCGCGCCGCACGTCTACGCGGTGGGTGGGCGCAAATGCGGGTTGCGGGACGCACCATGTGGGAAACGGAAGCGTTCCTTGTTCAGGCGCGCGCGGCATTGCATGCCTTGCGAGCCAGCGAGGCCGACGGCGTGGTTCCAGGAGGCGGTAAAGCGTTGGAAAGACTCGCCGATATGATGCAGTCGGACAGCGCGATGCGTTCCGTGGCAACGCCGCCGGACGAGATCGAGTGGGCGGCGACACAGGTCGTCGCAGCGGCATGCCGTGCCGTCAGACGTCAGATTGTGCTGAACGACGGGGCGTTTGGAGAAAGGACGGTAGTGGATCCCCTGTGCACCACGACGGATCTGTTGCGGCGTTCGCTGTCGCTGACGACAGAGCTGATCGGAATTGAAGTATTGATTGCCTGACAACGGTCAATGCGATGAACGCTTATGAGGATGCGAGAGAGGATATGAGCACCGGTAACGAGATCAATGCGCGAACGCCGATAAGCAATGTCGCGGTGCCGCGATCCATGCCTTTTGTCATACGGAATGGCGCCGCCATCGAGCATGGGACGGTGGCCAATAATGCGCTACTCGGCCAGCACGACGATGTCATCCTGCGTGCTGGCAATATCGTGCATCGCTATGGCAACGTGACGGCACTCGACAATGTTTCGCTCGATGTGCGGCGGGGGGAGTTCCTTACCATTCTGGGTGAAAGCGGGTCAGGCAAAACCACGATGCTCCGTGTGATCTCAGGCCTGGAACGCGCATCGGAAGTGAGGACATTGACGCTGGACGGCGTGGACGTAACGGACACCCCCGCGGCAAAGCGTAACTGCACGACCGTGTTTCAAAGCTATGCACTATTTCCGCATATGTCGGTGGAGGAGAATGTTGCCTACGGCTTACGCGTTCGCGGGATTCCGCGTGACGATAGCCGCAAGCGCGCCCACGACGCATTGGCCATGGTGCGTCTATCTGACAAAACGGGTCGACGTATCGGGCAATTGTCTGGTGGCGAGCGTCAGCGTGTCGCACTTGCGCGCGCCGTTGTCACCCGGCCGGCAATCCTGCTCCTGGACGAACCGCTTGGTGCCTTGGACGAGCGTCTACGTATCGATATGCAGGCGGAATTGGTCGACATTCACAAAGCGCTCGGCATGACGTTTATCTACATCACACACAGCCAGGAAGAAGCGTTGACCATGAGCGATCGGGTCGTGCTGATGCGAAAAGGTCGAATTGAACAATGTGGTGCGCCAGAAGCACTCTTTGATCGCCCGGTCAACCAATTCGTTGCACGCTTCATGGGCTTTGACAACGTATTGCCATGCAGTGTAATAGACGCTCCAGACGTGAATAACATCGCACGCGTTGCGCTGGGTGACCAAGTCGTGCGCGCCGTATGCGCTCCAGCGCTTGCGATCAAACCAGGCGATGTCATGACCTTGGCGGTGCGTGCGGAGCGCCTGATTGCAGCCCGGTCTTCATCTCTATCGATGGCAAACGGTGATCGATGCGTGTCGGGCGCGATAAGCGATGCGATGGGTGCTGTAGACGGCTTGGAAAGCAACAAGATTACCTGCACCCCGATACGCCATATGTATCGTGGCAAATACACCGATCAAACGGCCCGGTATGCAGGCGACGGTGAAATCAAAATCCGGTCCTGGGATCAGAACACATTGACCGGTGCTTTCGATACCGTGCACTGCCGTGTACAGGATTGCGTGCTTCTTCCCTCCTAGTCAGTTCATACAACAAGAAGGCGATCAACATGAAAGACCGGCATTCGATTACATCGCAACTGGATTTGGCCCGTCGCGATCTGCTCAAAGGCACGGCGGCAACTGGCGTGCTCGCCCTGGCGGGGGCTTTCGGTTTAAGTCGGCCGGCCAACGCCGCAGCCGGTTCGACTGTTAGCGCCTATGGCGTGACAACCGCTCAGTTGAAGGATTGGTCACTTCTCGAGAAGTCGACCGGGTTGAAGATGCAATATGTCGGTTCGAATAACGATGTTGGCGTTTTCATGCGTGACGTGATGGCGTCGCAGATGGGGAATAAGGTCGATCTCTTTATTTTCGAGGGGGGGACGCAGGACATTTTAGGGCCTCAAGGCGCCTACCAGGTGATTGATCAGAAGCATCCTGCGTTGAAGCTCTGGGACCGTACCGCGGATACCTGGAAGCATTCGGCCACGGTCATGGGGAAGGATGGGAAGCAGTATGGCGTGCCAGTGATCGGTAATGCCGACAGCTTCGGGTATTTTCCGGACAAGATCGGGGTCAGCGCCGATGGCGAGGCCGATGTGTCCTGGAAGATGATGTTCGAGGACGAGCGTACGCGCGGCCGGGTTGGCTACGACAAGACGTGGAACTATTCGATTGGCGTTGCGGGCATGTACTTGAACGCGACCGGCAAGGCAAAGGTAGCAAACCCGGCGGATCCAACACCGGCCGAGGCCAAGGTGATCGTCGATTTTCTGGTCGCGCGTAAAAAGGCAGGGCAGTTCCGTACCTTGGTCTCGTCGTTTGAAGAACAGATCCAACTGCTGACGAACCACGAAGTTGACATTTTGAATTGCTGGGAACCGGCAGTTCGAGAGGCGAATGCAAAACTGGGCGCGGGCAAAACGCGTTATGCGTACACGGTTGAAGGCTATTATAAATGGGGGCATGGCGCTTATATTGCGTCACAGGCCAAGTCTCGCGGCAATATGGACAACATCTACAAGATGCTGAACTACTTCCTGGACGGGGAATACCGCGCCTATCAAGCCCGCGATCGTGGTTACGCCGGCCCCAACATGGATCTGGGTGTCGAGTATGCGGCCAGCCATAACTGGTCCGCCCAGCAGGTTCAGGAGTTGAAGGATACCCAGAAAAAGGTCGACCGGAAGTTTGCCAAACCTTTCGTCAGCACGACGACGCCAACGCATTCGGACGCGATCGAAGACGAATGGCAGCGCTTTCTGAACGCATGACTTTTGATTCGTACGAGGTCTATCGAATGGAGGGCGCGATGCCGGACGCCATGATGAGTCCCCGTTCCACGCTGGAGGGAGTGCCGCCAGAGATGTCGGGTCTCCCATCCGGTAAGCCCACAGGCGGGTCGGAAAAGCGAGCACGGCGACGATCGATGCGTACGCCTTTAGAGCGGACGCCCTGGCTGCTGCCAACGTTTTTGTGTGTGTGGCTGATGCTCGTGATCGCACCGTTACTGGTGCTATTGGCGTACAGTTTTTTTGAAAGCCGCAATTTTGCGATGATCTATTCGCCATCGTTTCATACATGGGAGAGCGTTTTCCAGTCGGGCCGCTTTGAAGTGACGCTGCGCACGTTGAGAATTGCTTTGAGCGTCACGGCCGTGGATCTCTTGCTGGCATTCCCGGCTGCCCTCTGGCTGGCGAAAGGGCGGTGCGGCAAAAGTACGCGAGCCATCATGCTCGCCCTGTTCACGATTCCCTTCTTCCTTGATCTCTCGTCACGCATCATTGTCTGGCGAGGTATCCTTGACGAAAATGGATTGATCAATCACGTGCTGATGCATTTGCATCTGATCGACAGTCCGATTCACGGTATGCTCTACACCGAAGGCGCCGTGCAGTTCGGCATGGCCATCACGAATTTCCCCGTGATGATTCTTCCTATCTATCTGGCGATCAGCGTCATCGATGACACACTCATCGCGGCGGCGGCAGACCTTGGCGCTTCGCCAGCCAGAATGCTGGTCGACATCATCCTGCCGATGTCGATGCCCGGCATTTTGGCCGGCGTCGTCTTTACCTTGGGGCCGGCCCTGGCGTCGTGGATCGAGCCGAACATGCTGGGTGGCGGGTTCGTCAACATGCTGAGCAATTCCGTCGACAGCGCCTACAGTGCGCTGCGCTATCCGGTGGTAGCGGCGCTGTCCAGCCTCGTTATCTTGCTTATCGGCGTTCTGTTGATCGCGCTGGTCTTCCTCACGCGCCGCTTCACGGATCTGTCGAGTGCGTTTCGGAGCTTGCAGAATTGAAAAATTCGACCATCCCGATGCCAGCGGCATCGTCCTATGCGGTGGTGGGAGGGCGCGCATGGAGCTACTGGAAAGGCTGGAGCGCGATCGCCCAGGCACTCGTCTTTGGCACAGTCGCGCTCATCTATTTTCCTTTGGTGTGGCTCGCGTTGATGTCCATCAGCGCGCGGCCGTTGTCCGGTTTGCCGCTACCGTTTTCCTTGAGCAGTTATCGCATACTGTTCCACAAACTGGACTGGGTTGCGCCGCTTGGCATCAGCGTATTGATCGCGATTGGCGTGGGTGCCGTCACGGCAATCACGGCGACCCTCGTTGGGCGGCTCTTGCCGCATTCCCGCCGCTCGGGCACGTTGGTCCTGCTAGCTATCTTGCCCTTGTTTATTCCAGGGATGTCGATGGGCGCCGCGATGTTTATTTTTCTGCGGCCCATGCTGGGAATGACGCTCGGGTTCTGGTCCATCTTTCTTGGACATGTGGTCTGGGCCTTTCCATTCTCGCTGTTGATTGTGCTCGTGCTGACGACGCGATTCGACAACCGCTTGATTGAAGCCGGGGCCGATCTGGGTGCATCGGCGTGGCGCACGTTCTGGGATATCGAAATGCCCATCTTGCGCCCCGGCATCGTTGGTGCCGCGACCTTTGGGTTTCTGATCTCATTCAATGAGGTACAGCGCTCCGTTTTCCTGAGAGGTACCGCAACCACGATGCCAATCTGGAACTGGACGATGGCGTCGTCGCAGCAATCTCAAGTGCCAGTGATTTTCGGCTTGGAGACAATCGTCTTACTCGTTGTATTACCGTTGTTGGCGGCGTTGTTCTGGGTATTGTTCGTGCGCATGGATAAGAGTTGATCCCTTTTACTCTCTTGTATGTTACGTCTCGCGCGCTGGAGCCGTGATGCACGGACGGCTTGCTGGTGTGGCCTGAAAATGTCGTCTTTAATCTGCTTTACTCACAGAGGTTATCGATGTTCTACACGAAACCGCGTTTTCGGCCGGCGGGCGATTCCTTTATAGAAGTCGAATTAGGCGACGAGATGAGTTTCGACGTCAATGTCCGGGTGCATTCGCTGACTGCGTCGACTCGCGCGGCAGGAATCGACGGTATCGTTGAACTTGTTCCGGAATTGGCATCGATGTTGGTATCGTACGATCCGGATCGTGTTACCTACGAGCGTCTTGTAGATGATATTCGTCAGTGTGCCGAGGCAAGTGGCGACGATGCCAATGATGAAATGCCGAGTCGCCTTTTCTATGTACCGACCCTGTATTTCGACCCGTGGACAACGGAGTGCGTCGAGGCCTATTGTCGTCAGCATACGGAAAAGGTACCGGATCCGTTACTTCTGGTCAGCGAAAACGGGCTGAAAGATATCGCGGAATTGAAGCGCCTGCATTCAGGCACCGAATATTGGGCGGCAGCGCTCGGGTTCTGGCCGGGTCTCTGTTCGTTGTTGCCACTGGACCCGCGATGCCGCTTGAATGCACCCAAGTACAACCCGCCACGGACCTGGACGCCAAAGGGGACGATTGGTGTTGGTGGGGGACTGTCGTGTATCTATCCCGATCCCACACCAGGGGGGTATCAAATCTTCGCACGCACCCCCATACCCGTGTGGGACAGAGAGCAACGCCTCGCCGCGTTCAAGGAGAGTGTCGCCTTGTTCCGGCCCGGTGATCGCATTCGTTTCGTACCGATTGATCGGGAAGAGTATGACGACATTGAAGCGAGGGTAGCCGATGGCAGTTACGTGCATCAGATGGTGGACTACCAGACGTTCTCGGTGCCGCGTTATCGCGCGTGGCTGCAATCGCTCGACCCGGTAACGGCATCAGACGGTACAGGACCTTTGCAGGAGACTGTCCATGTTTGAGGTGCTCAAGCCGGGTCTGGAGACCACGGTCCAGTCGCTTCCGGGACGTATCGGTTTTCTCGAGCGAGGGTTTCCGTGTTCGGGGCCCGCCGATGCATGGTCTTTTCGTCTGTCGAATCTTCTGGTTGGAAACCATCGTGACGCCCCGGCTTTGGAATGGCAGTTTGTTGGTCCTACGATTCGCTTCCTGGTTGATGTGCGCATTGCGTTGTCGGGCGCCGATGTCGTGGCAAAGCTAGATGATGTCGTCGTGCCGCTTTGGCAGACACTTCCGGTGCGAGCGGGGCAGACGCTCGTCTGCGCCGGCGCTAAAACAGGTGCGCGCGGCTATATAGCGATATCGGGTGGCGTCGTTAGTCCGACAATCCTTGGATCAAGTGCTACCTTTCATATGGCCGGTATCGGTGGCCCATCGGTCGGTGCGCTTAAAAAGGGCGACACTGTCGCGATAGGCGCGAAAGGTGACGATACCCCTCTTTCAGCGAACGCTTCCCTTTGCTACACGGTTCCCCAGGCCGCACGACCACCGATCGATGCGGCTGATCGAGATAGGTCCGACGATCGCATTGCCGCGTTGCTCGGCCCCAACGACGCTTGGCTTGACGCAGCCGGCATTGCGCGATTTTTCGATAGCGATTGGACGGTGCTCCCGCAAAGTAATCGCACGGGAATCCGCCTCAAGGGGCCGGCGTTTACCTTTGCGCCATGTGCGTACGCCAAACGCCCCGAGCACGGCACCGATCCGTCGAACATTCTCGATCACGGCTATCCATTGGGTGGCATCAGCATAGCGGGGCAGACCCCCATCGTGTTCTTGCAGGATTCGCCTAGTGCGGGCGGTTTCATCGTGCCTTTCACGGTGCCGAAGGCCGATCTATGGCGCCTGGGCCAGGCGCGCCCGAACGAGACGATTCGATTCAAGCAAGTGTCTCTGGCTGAGGCGCAATCGGCACGTCGCAAGATCGATGCACTATGCCAGCCAGAGGCCTTGCGCGCCGTGGCGACGTCGGAGTGCGACTTTTAGGGCGCATGTGGTCTTGCAACCGACTTATCCGTTCACCGATGCAGGTCGCAATGGATCAATCGGATGCACCGTGCGTCCGCGATGCTTGACGAGCAGCGCCACGCAGGCAACGACGCCTGCTAATGCCACCGTCGCAAAAACTCCGCCGAACGTAAAGTGCCGACGGCCGAGTTCGGCAACCAGAAACGATCCCGCGATGCCGCCGAATCGCCCTATGCCGAGCATCCACGAGACGCCTGTACCACGACCCTGTGTGGGGTAGAACGCGGCGGCAAGCGCAGGCAGCGACGATTGCGCTGTATTCATCAGCACGCCCGCGCAAAACACGACGAGTACCAGTAAACCGACATGCCCTAAGGCCTGTCCCACCGCTACCATACTGACGGCCGTGAGTGCGTAGCAGAGTGCAATGATTCTATCTGCGTTGAAGCGATCCATCAGATAACCGCATAACACCGCACCCACGCCGCCCAGCGGGAACAGCGCGGATATCAACGCGGCATGGGCAGGTGCGACGCCGCCTTCGCGCAGCAGGATGGGCATCCAGTTGATGGAAGCATAGAAGATGACCAAGCCCATGAAGTAGGCAATCCACAGCATCAACGTGCCAAGCAGATAAGGCCGCGATAGCACCAGTCGCAGACCACGATGACCTTCCGCGTTGCTTCTAGCATTGTCGCTTGTCGTTTCCGTTAATGTGAATGTCACCGTTGGATCGAGGGAAGCCCCAGCGTCAGGCCAGACACGTGCCAAGGTCCGTCTAATCAGTGTATTGTCTTGAAGGCTGGCAACCAGATAACGGACCGATTCAGGCAGCGCCGCCAACAGTACGATCAATAGCAGCAATGGGGTAACGCCGCCCAGGATCAGCACGCTGCGCCAACCGAAATGCGGGATCATCCACGCGGCGAGGAAACCTCCGAACGCGGCGCCTAAAGGAAAGCCGCAGAACATCAGATTGACGAGCGTCGCGCGCTTCTGCCGAGGGCAATATTCATTCATTATCGTTGCTGCGGTCGGCATGGCGGCGCCGAGACCGATGCCTGTCACGAAGCGCAGCGCGGTCAGCTCGATAAGATTACCCGCCTGCGACGATATCAGGCACGCTATCCCAAAAATGGCGACGGCACCGGACAGGAGGGCGCGGCGGCCCAGGCGATCCGAGAGCGGTCCCGCGAATAATGCACCACAGGCAAGGCCGAACAGTGCGGCGCTTAGCACCGGGGATAGGGCGGCACGGGCAACGCCCCATTCGACTAACAACGATGGTGCAATGAAGCCTATAGCCGCTGTGTCGAAGCCGTCGAGTAGCACGACCAAAAAGCACATGGCAAAGATCAACCACTGTCTTGCCGACAGCGGCTGTTGATCGATGAACTGCTGCACATCGACGGTTGGTTGTATATGAGATGACATCGGCTTCCCCGGGCCGTTCGACTATCGAACAGCATTTCATTGAGCGAACATTAGAGGTGTCAGCTTACGAAATCGCGACGTTTGCGGTCAGGTGGGTTAACCCTCGCAGCGGCACGTCAGCGGGGCCGTCAGGGCAGTCAAACCGCGGAGGGAACAGGCTCGGACGGTGCCCCTGCAGGCGCGGGATGGGGCACGTACGGCGTACTTGGCGGGGTGCGCCGCGGCGCTGCGGTGGTACCGTCTGTGGCATGATGCCCCTCTGCCTTCAAGCGCTCCGATACTTCCGCATACTTGCCGATAGCGGCAGGGTCGCCTTGCGCGGCGGCCAGCGCATACCACAGCTGCGCCGATACCAGGTCGACCTTAACGCCGTCACCGCCTTTCTCATAAAAGCTGGCGACGATATATTGTGATGTCCCGTCGCCCTTGCGTGCCGCGCGCAGATACCAGGTAAACGCGGCGTGATAGTCACGCGGCGTACCGCGGCCGTCCATGAACTGCGTCGCCAGTGCGATTTCCGCGCCAACGTGACCGTGGCGTGCGGCGCGCAAGAACCATCGGTGCGCGAGTGTCGGGTCCGATGGTACCAGTTGCCCATCGTCGAAGATCTTCGCGTAAATGTACTGGGCGTGTGTCATATTGGCATCGGCGGCTTTGCGCAGCCACTGCAACGCTTCAGGCAGATTCGGCTCAGTGCCTTCGCCATTGAGTAACATCATCGCGTAGTCGAATTGCGCGATGCGATTGCCACGTCGCGCCGCCTCGCGAAACTCACGTAGTGCCACCGGATAGTTGCTCTGCGCATAATCCTGAAGCGCTGTCGACAACGTGGGATCCTGCGCAGCGTCCTTTTTATGGGATTCCGATGCAGTCGTCGTTCCAGATTCAGCCAACACAGTGAGCGGCAGCATTGCGAACCCGACTACAACGCGCAATGCGAGCCAGGCAATTATTTTAGGTAAGGCATGGCGATAGGGCGGCGGACGCATGGGATGGCTCGGCAGGCTTGGAACGTGGCGTCTTCATCATATCGAAAGTCTCCGCAGCTGTATTCATCGACAAATCAGCTTGGGATGAATAACCACATTATCGCGGCGTGACGTGACCATCGACTGTCATGCCAGCCCTGCCTATGGGCGCGTAATGCACGTGCCGAATGCGATACGCCTCAGTGTGCCTCAGTGAGAGACGTGCGCGGTCGCCTCGGTGATGGATTTCGCCACGGTGCGACGCAGCGCCGACATGGCTTCACGCGCCACCTCCATTGGATCGCGTGCCTTCATCGCGTCATTGAATACTTCCAGTCCTATGGGGCCTTTGTAGCCCGATTCTAGCAACGTGGCGACCAGGTCCACCACCGGGAAGCGTCCCTGCCCCGGAAGCAAGCGGCGATGCCGTGCAATCTGGATAATATTCGGGAGATCGATTTCTTCCATGAGATCGGAGAGCTGCAACAGGAAAATCCGATCCACTGGAATGCCTTGAAGGTCGCTCACATCACGGCCTCGCGAGAACATATGGAAGGCATCAACGACCAACCCCATATTCGGCTCGCCTACCGCCTGAATCGTTGCCCATGCGGCCGGTACGGTGTAGGTCAGTGTGCTCCACGCCATCCCTTCATACGCTACCCGCAAGCCACGCGATGCTGCTTCACGGGCCAGCCACCGAAGGTCGTCCACCACGCGCTCGGCCACGCAGTCCTTGTGCGTGCACGCGGGTGTGAGCACTGTATTGGCACCAAGCGCCGTGGCCCGGTCCAGCAACGCGATGGCTTCCTGCCGCTTGGCATCGCGGATCTCGTCGGGCGCGCCGTCGAAGTCGAGCAAAACCTGATGATCGGTTAATCCCAATCCGATTTGGCGCATATGCTGCCCCAGTGCTTGCGCGCCAGCGTCATATGCCTCTACGTCCTGACGCCACAATTCCACTTGGGCGAAGCCGGCCGCTTTCGCCGCCGCGAGTTTGTCCGTGGTGGGGCCGCCCAGCAGGATCGTATTGATGAAAAACGGATTCGAGAGATCACGCAGCACCGCCTCGGTGTCATGATTTAGGTTTGTCCAGTCGGTGTTGGTCTTCATCACGGCCCCTCTCAAAAAAACGCGCGTCCGATTTGCTTTTATCAAGTCGATCAACCGGCTCGCCGTCCTCGTTTTGTTCGCTCGCACGAGGGACAAGCCAGGTCCGCAGACGAGTAGGTCGTCGCGGAAACTACCGTCGGTTAGCGGCACAAGGAAGCGGACGCGCTTCATGGTGTCCAGCATAGTCCGATGTGCCGCAGGGGCGCTGTGGACCTTTCAACGATTGTCCGATAATCGCGCGAATCGCGCGTTGATCAATCATAATTAGGGTTTACGCTTTTCCGTTCACTGCAATGTTGACCTGTTCATGACGTATGGGTCGAAATAAAGCGTTGTATTTTCTGCCGCCGTGGCACTTGTCGAGATAAAGAATCTCGATCGAGGGGTTTCACGAAGCGCGAATTCCTTTTAGACTGCGACGCGAAATCCCGCACCCCGCTCGCTGTACCACGGGTGTGGTAGTCATATCGAATGATGTGGATCAAGTCAGTCAGTCCGATACGTTGACATGCCTTGACTCCGCTACTACCGTTCGATGTGCGGGACATTTTTCCACAGGTTGCAGACCTTACCGGTGGTTGCCAGGCATATGTTCTGGCAATCGTCGGACGGTAATGACGACCTTAAACGACAGTTGACACCATGCAGGCGACCTCCACTCAAACAAAATCATCGCGTTCCCTTTCGTTGATTCAAGTCCTGATGCTGGTCGGTATTGCCGGTTCTGGTGCCGCGGCGCTGTGTGCCTATCTGGCCGATATATTAAAGTGACGCCGGATCATTCATGTACAAGAAAGGCGTCGTACTCGAACTGCAATTTCCGGGAAAGCGGATGGTGCGTACCGGAACGTTGCAGGCTGACAGCGTGGGGTCGACCTCGCCCGTATCGCATGACAATACAGCGCGCTCAGCGATACCCACGTATGCGTTGACGTTGACACCTGATGAGGCGCGCGCACTTCTGGACCGATTGCGGCAGCGTCTAGTCAAGGAAGACATCAGTGCGCCCTTCGTATTGAGTTTGGGCGAACACGACAATCATGCCGACACGGTGCAAAGCAAAGTAGCAATATCAAGAACGCCCCCGCGCAGGGAAGGGGAGGCCGGTGGGCACCCTGCTGCTACGACGCACGCTGCGGCAGCAGGGGCCATGTTGCTTGCGGCTTCCGCCAGCGCAACAACTGCCGCCGTTGCTGGGACACTTGACTCGCCTGATGTGCGGCATAACGAAGACGTCGCATTTAAACAATGGGTCTGTGTGATCTGCGGCTGGATTTATGATGAAGAAGCGGGCTTGCCTGAGGAAGGGATTGCACCCGGTACGCGCTTCGAGGATATTCCCGACGACTGGCGGTGCCCGCTATGTGATGTAGGGAAAGCTGATTTTGCCGTTGTCGCGTTTTAAGCGGCCACTTGGTTTGAAAGCGTCGAAGGGTAACGTGTAAAACGGCACGGAAGTTGCTCAGTACAGTAGAGCCAATCCGGCTTGCTTACTGTGGGGTGACCTCGTCTCGCGCATTTGCGTGCCGACGTGGGCGGCTCCATCAGCGACGAGATAACAGAGAGACTGCTTCCATGCGTGCCATCCTTCGTGCCATTCCCCGCTGCTTTTTCCCCCGTCTTTCTTCCGCCAGCCGTGATGTGTCCAGCGCATGCACCCAGCTTCGCCCGTTGAACGAGAATGCGAGCGATGTGCTGCATCAGCGCGCGTATTCCCGATCAGGTGCCGTGCCGATATGCAGGATGACGGCATGTCTATTGCTGCCGGTAGTGGCCACGGCGTACATGAATTCGGCGCACGCCGCGACGGAAGAGGAACAGGCAAAAGCCTGCAGGGGCGATGCCATGAAGCTCTGTTCCGATGAAATCCCGAATAAGGAGAAGATCGCTGCCTGCTTGCAGAAGAAGCGCAATCAACTTACGCCCGCCTGCCGTGCGATGTTCAAGAAATCAAAGTGACGTCACGCCTGCGCGGGGTCATCGTGTCTTCATCTTCCAGGATACGAAAAACGAAATAATACAACCCGCCAGTAGATAACCCGCTACTGGGTGCCAACTACCGCCGGCCATACCGACTAGTCCGACTGCAATGAAGGGGGTGAAACCCCCGCCTACCACGCTTGCGACCTGATATCCGACACCCGCGCCGCTATAGCGGAAGCGGGTACCGAAGAGTTCAGTGAACAAAGATTGCTGCACCGATACGACCATGTCATGGGCAACATTTGCTAATAACACGGCACAAACCACGATCCAGACTGTTGAGCGTGCATCCAGCGCCAGAAAGAATGGAATCGCGCTCAGTGCGCCAACCAATGCGCCCAACATGTACACCTGGCGGCGTCCATACCGATCCGCGGCCCAGGCGAAAACAGGGATCGTGACAATGCTGATCGCCCCAACTGCGAGGCCGATATTAAGGAAGAACTGGCGGGGCATGCCGAGATTCGACGTCGAGTAGCTGAGCGCGAATGCGGTAACGATATACATCGTGAACAATTCCGCGAGCCGCAATGCGATGATCAGCAGGAAGGCCTTCGGATTTTCGCGCAAGGCTTCGAAGATCGGTAACCTTGCCGGTTGCTTGGATTGCGTCACCACCTCTTTTTCGAAGGCTTGCGACTCATCCATGGTCGTCCGGATCCACAAGCCGATAGCCACCAGTACAACGCTGAAGAGGAAGGGCAGGCGCCAGCCCCATATACGGAAGGCGTCGTTATCGAGCGTTGTGTTCAGTATGGACACAATTCCGGTGGCAAGCACGAGACCGACGCCATATCCAACCTGCACACCGCAGCTATAGAACGCCTTGCGTTTTTCCGGCGCAGATTCAACGGCAAGTAATGCGGCGCCGCCCCATTCGCCGCCAACGGCAAACCCCTGAATGGCGCGGAGTACGATCAACAACACGGGCGCCCACCAACCGATGCTGGCATACGTCGGGAGCAGGCCGATTAGCGCGGTGGACAGACCCATTAGCGTGACGGTCAGGACGAGCATCCGCTTGCGGCCCAGCTTGTCCCCGTAGTGACCAAATACGAAACCGCCCAGCGGGCGGAACAGAAAGCCCACGCCAAAGGTGCCGAATGCCGCCAGCGTGCCCATTGCAGGACTGATTTTTGGGAAAAACTCCGCGTTGAAGATGAGCGCGGCGACAATCCCGTACAACAGGAAGTCGTACCAGTCGACGACCGCACCGACGAAGCTGCCGAGCGCGGCTTTGCGCGCACGCGCGGGGGCGAGCGACATGGCATCGGCATGTTGTTGTGTTGGGCTACGGAGGGCGCTGGTCATGATGGTCTCGATAAGTCGTTGGTCATCGTTATCGGCAGCGGTGCGGAGCATGCCATGCTGTCAGGCGGGACCGATGGTGGGATCAAGGGCTGCGATCACACCATGTCGCGATACAAATTGCAATCGCTCCGTCCCGTCAAAACGCGATAACTCGTTATTTTCAGGCTCGTGTTGCAAACATTTCATCTTGACGAGGCTATCCGTGCGAATTGGCCGCACAACAGCATCGTCAAGATGTCACACAAGCACCTCGTTAGCTTAAGGCGATGAGAACACTCATAAAAGCACAGCGCGCCCTTTTTGCGCGATAATCGCTCGTATGCGTTCACTGATTGGATGCGAATGGGGTTAACGAGGGGCGACGATGCTGGACAGACGAGACTGGATTGCGGGGCTGGAGAAGGGATTGGCCATCCTCGAGGCGTTCGATGCCGAGCATCCTCGGATGACACCCACGCAAGCGGCCGCGCGCACGGGATTGACGCGCACCGCCGCGCGCCGATATCTGTTGACGTTGCAGTACCTGGGATATGTGCGGGGCGATGGCAAACTATTCGAGCTGACGCCACGCGTGCTCCGGGTGGGATGGTCGTACTTCGATTCAGCGAGGTTGCCAAGAATGGTTCAGCCTTACCTGCAGCAACTGAGTGCGACGATCGATGAACCGGTCTATGTCAGCGTGCTGGATGGCTGGGAACTGGTGTTCATCGCACGAAACAGCACATCCCGCGTGATGAGCACGGGCTTTGTGCTAGGGGCGCGGGTGCCCGCGCCGCTGACATCGGCGGGGGTGGTCTTGCTCGCATCGCGGGACGATGAGCAGGGGTTGGCGCAATGGCTCGATGCGGCGATCCTGACGCCTTTCACGCCATATACGATTACACACAAGGACCGATTATTGGAAAAGGTCCGCCACGCCAAACACGATGGCTACGCTGTGATCGAGCAGCAATTGCAAGTTGGCGTGCGCGGTGTCGCGGTGCCATTGAAAGATCGACATGGGCAGGTGGTTGCCGCGCTCAGCACGAACATGCTGATTGGCAAGGAAACGACGGAGGCCGCCGTGGCGCGTGTCCTGCAAGCGCTACGTGACACCGCCTTGTCTATGCTGAATGTACTGTAACGACGATGCTCATCGCCTGGCAATAGATCGTCGCCGAACGCATCCGTGGAAGCGTCAGCGTGCGGCCTATTCCGAAATCGCGTTGGCGCGCATCCGGCGGATCAATGCCAAAAATGCGTGAAGCGCTGCCGAACGGTCGTCACGTCGGTACAGGCAGCATAACGCGATGTCGCGCAAATGGGGCGACGCGAGTGGCCGATACACCACCCCCGGCAGCCGCAGATTGGCGGCCGATTGCGTCGTTACCGCCAGACCAAAGCGGCTTGCCACCAATGCGATGCATGTGACCACGTCTTCCACTTCCTGCTCTACCTGCAATCGGACGCCTTCAGCACGAAACGCGGCGGCTACCTCCTGCGCGAGACCATGTACGGGCGCGTTCGGATACAAAATCAGCGGCTGCGCATCGAGCTCGGCGAGCGTTACTGTCTCCCGCTCGCACAGGGGATGTCCTTCGTACAACGCGACCAAAAAGGCTTCTCGGCGGACGGTTTCGACAACGATATCCGGTTCATCCGGCACGAGGCGATTGAAACCGATCGTCAAACGCCGCTCGCGCAGTGCGATAAGTTGCTCGACCTTCGACATATTGTGGCAACCGATCTTGACCTCGGGTCGCTCGATATGGAATGCCGCCAACAGCCTCGGGATGATATTGAGGATGCCAGAGCTGAAAATACCGACATCGAGGCGACCCGCGTATCCCTGTCCCGCCAGCTTGGCGTGTTCTTCCGCACGCCGGGACAGCGCAAGGATAGTGGGAACGTCTTCTAGTAACGCCTGGCCTGCTTCTGTAAGCTCCGCTCCCTTGGTCGTACGCTGAAACAACTGAGTATCGAGTTCCGCTTCCAAGGCACGTATTGCGCGCGTCAGGGGTGGTTGCGCCATATGGAGTCGTTCCGCTGCCCGGCCAAAATGCAGTTCCTCCGCCAGTGCCACGAAATACCGCATTTGTCGCAGATCCATTTTGCTCCACCGTCGATTCCGATACCTGGATGGTATCAAAATTGGGATAAACGGTATTGGACGGTCAGAAGGGCGGCGCGCATCATTGCAAAAAATAATTCAGACGGTTATGGCCGCGTCGTCGCACCGGCCGGGCAGGGGCATCCGTCAATGGGAGGCAGCAATGATCATCGAAAAACAGGAGGATGTGACGCGCGCGGTTCTTGACGAACTGCGCCGGGCATCCAATCCCCGTTTCAAGGAAATCATGTCCGCGGCCGTTCGCCATCTGCATGATTTCGCGCGCGACGCCCGCTTGACTGAACACGAATTTCATCAGGCTTGCGGCATTATCGCGAAGCTGGGGCAATTGACAACGGCTTCCCATAATGAAGTGGTGTTGATCGCCGGTTCCCTTGGACTTTCGTCGTTGATTTGCCTATTGAACAACGGGGATCATGGACAGACGGATACGACCGCGAACTTGATGGGACCATTCTGGAGAATGGATTCACCGCGGGAAGTCAATGGTGCGTCCATCGTTCGTTCAAACACCTCAGGGACGCCGTTGTTCGTCAATGCCTGGGTAAGGGATCTGGATGGCAAGCCGGTGGCGGATGCCGAAGTGGATGTCTGGCATACGTCTGCTGAAGGGTTTTACGAGAACCAGGATCCAGAACAGGCCGATATGAATCTGCGCGGGAAATTCACCACCGACGCGAACGGGCACATCGCTTTTCGCAGCGTGAAGCCTGTCGGCTATCCGATTCCCTTGTCCGGCCCGGTGGGTGAATTGCTGCGAGCACAGGGACGGCACAATATGCGGCCTGCGCATATTCACTTCATGATCTACAAACCCGGATTCAAAACGCAGTTTTCCCAGGTGTATTCGAGTGATGATCCGAATCTCGAAACCGACGTGCAATTCGGCGTCACTCGGGCTTTGGTCGGCCACTATGTCAAGCATCATGGAGGCAGTGAACCCGCGCCTTCGGCCGACATCAAGGGGGAATGGTATTCACTCGATCACCATTTCAAGATAGAAGCGGGTGAAGCACGTTTGCCGGCGCCGCCTATTACCGGCAAGGCGTCTGGACCGCGTCCGGTGTTCAAGATTTTGGCGCGCACGGAATGAGCGCGTCTTCAGGCTCACTGCATCCGCACAGCCTGACCCTGCTCATATACCAAGGAGAAGCTTATGCCCATTGTCCATATCTCGATGGTGGAAGGACGTGATGACGCGCGCATCAAGGAATGCATCAAGGCGGTAGCGCGAACGGTAAGCGAGACCCTTGGCGCACCGCTATCGACGGTACGGGTCTACGCGACCCAGGTACCGGCCGCACATTGGGCGGTTGGTGATGCGACGAAGGACGACATCGACGCCCACAGAAACGACACAACGAAGGATGGACGATGACACCGGACTTGATAGAAAAAGCCGCGTCTGCATTGTCCGAGGCGGCGCGCACCGGCGAGTATCTGCCGCCGCTACGGGAAACCTATCCGGACATCGATATTCCGAGTGCCTACGCCATTCAGCGAATGAACACGGAGCGGCGTATAGCCCAGGGACGGCGTATTGTCGGCTGCAAGATCGGGCTGACATCGGCGTCGGTGCAGAAACAATTGGGCGTCGATCAGCCGGATTTCGGGATGCTCTTCGATGACATGAGCTTTGGCGACAGTGAGCCGATTCCCGCTTCTGTCCTGCATCAACCAAAGGTAGAAGCGGAAGTCGCATTCGTGCTTCGGCACGATCTGAGCATGCCGAATCCGAGTCACCTTGACGTATTGAACGCTATCGACTATGCATTGCCCGCCATTGAGATCGTAGGAAGCCGGATCGAGAACTGGAACATCCGCATCGCCGATACGATCGCCGATAACGCGTCTTCCTCTGCTTTCGTGCTGGGCACATCGCCGAAGAAGTTGTCCGAGTTCGATTTGCGACTGTGCGGCATGGTATTGGAGCGTCGCGGCGATCCGGTATCGGTCGGTGCAGGCGCGGCTTGTCTTGGCAATCCGATCAATGCGGTCGTGTGGCTGGCACGCACGATGGCTTCTTTCGACATGCCTTTACGGAAAGGAGATCTGGTGCTGTCGGGGGCGCTGGGGCCGATGGCCGCTGTCATGCCTGGCGACATTTTCGAGGCTCGCATAAACGGGCTGGGCACGGTACGCGCTGCTTTCGCACTCCCCGCACAATGAGGTAAGAGCATGAGCCAGAATCAGCAAGCAGTCGACATTGAAAAGTACGCGACGCTGCTCGACGATGCCGCACGCGAGGGCCGAGAGCTAGCGCAATTCGATACCGACGAGCAATTGTCGCTGGCGGACGCCTATGCCATCCAATCGGAATCGATCAAAAGACGCGTCGCACGCGGCGAGACGCGGGTGGGCGTCAAGATGGGCTTTACCAGCCGTGCCAAGATGCTGCAAATGGGTCTGTCCGACGTTATCTGGGGACGTCTGACGTCGGGAATGCAGGTCGAGGAAGGCACCGCGATCGATTTCCGTCGTTTCGTCCATCCTCGCGTCGAGCCTGAGATCGCCTTTGTGCTGAAACGATCGTTGCCGGGAGAGGTGACCGGTCCGGAGGCGCTTGCGGCGGTGGAGGCCGTTGCGCCCGCGCTGGAGATCATCGATTCGCGGTACAAGGATTTCAAATTCACCTTGTCGGAAGTCATCGCGGATAACGCGTCTTCGAGTGGTTTCGTCATTGGCAAATGGCAATCGCCGCAGCGCGATATCGGCAACCTTGGCCTAACGTTGCAGATCGATGGCCGCGTGATGCAGGTGGGGTCGACGGCGGCATTGCTCGGGCATCCGCTGCGATCCCTGGTGGCGGCGGCGCGACTGTCGGCGGCAGCCGGCGAGCCCTTGCAAGCGGGCTGGATCGTGATGGCGGGCGGTGCCACTTCCGCGGAATGGCTTGCGCCGGGCCAATACGTCGGCGTTGATATGGAAGGCATGGGCAGTGCCGGCTTCCATGTCACCGAGTGAGCCGTGCGACGGATAACAGCGGAGATAGGTATGGGAGCGACTGTCAAAGTGGCGATCATCGGACCTGGCAATATCGGGACCGATTTGATGATCAAGGTGATGCGTAACAGTAAGCACTTGAAAATGGGGGCGATGGTAGGGGTCGATCCCAACTCGGACGGCCTCGCGCGCGCGGCGCGGCTGGGGATTGCCACGACGTCCGAGGGTATCGATGGACTGGTGAATCTCGATATTTTCAAATCGATCGATATCGTGTTCGATGCCACATCGGCGGGAGCGCACAAACGTCATGACGAGATACTGCAATCGCATGGGGTACAGGTCATTGATCTGACGCCTGCCGCCATTGGGCCTTACGTGATTCCCGCCATCAATCTCGAGGCGGAAGACGCAACAAACATGAATATGGTGACCTGTGGTGGCCAAGCGACCATCCCGATCGTTGCGGCCGTTTCGCGGGTTGCTAAGGTCCACTATGCGGAAATCGTCGCATCCATCTCCAGCAAGTCAGCAGGGCCTGGTACACGTGCGAATATCGACGAATTCACCGAGACCACCCGTAGTGCCATCGAGAAACTGGGCGGCGCGACGCGTGGCAAAGCCATCATCGTTCTAAATCCCGCCGAACCCCCGTTGATCATGCGCGATACGGTATTCGTTCTGTCAGAGCTCGTCGATGAGAAGAAGGTCGCGGACAGCATTGAGGCAATGGTAGCGTCGGTGCAATCCTATGTGCCGGGCTATCGCTTGAAACAGAAGGTCCAATTCGAGATCATCGATAAAGCGGTCAATGTACCTGGCCTTGGACCGCAACGCGGCTTGAAGACCTCCGTGTTTCTGGAGGTGGAGGGGTCAGCGCACTACCTGCCGTCGTATGCCGGTAATCTCGATATCATGACGTCGGCCGCACTGGCGTGCGGTGACATGATGGCACGCCGTCGGCTGGCGAGCGGCGTCGCACGCGGACAGGCGGAGGCTTGGCAATGAACATCGATAAGAAACTCTATATTTCAGATGTCACGTTGCGCGACGGCAGTCATGCGATCCGGCATCAATACAGCATTGCCCACGTGAAGGCGATAGCGTCCGCCCTGGACGAAGCGGGCGTTGACAGTATCGAAGTGGCGCACGGTGATGGTCTGGAAGGATCGAGCTTCAACGTAAGCGGCCGGTCATCCCATCTAGCGTCCGACATTAGCGTGTAAGAGCATACGTTTCCACGATCATGGAAGCGGGCACGTGTACCCTATAGAAGAGCAGTCCCATAAAGGCAGAACCCGTCGTACCTATTCGCGTGAATTTCGCTCCGATCTGGTCGCACAAAGTCAGCAACTCGGCATGTCGTGCTCCGCCCTTGCGATCTCCCACGGCATGAATCCCAATGTGCTGCGTCGTTGGATCAAGGAGGCTGGCCAGAAACCCGCACCGAAGATGGCAATGCAGCACA
>Ga0308167_1000197_pt1 | contig 134469 bp, 121 predicted proteins | sample PhyCR1_2_FD_202138 | JGI IMG/M metagenome (GOLD analysis project Ga0308167, IMG submission 202138) | Phyllosphere microbial communities from UC Gill Tract Community Farm, Albany, California, United States - DLSLRC.R1 | ecosystem: Host-associated > Plants > Phyllosphere > Unclassified | place...
ACGTCACGGACGTCCCGCCGAAGGACCGCGACATCGCGATGGTGTTCCAGAACTACGCGCTGTACCCGCACATGACCGTCGCCGAGAACATGGGCTTCGCGCTCAAGATCGCCGGCGTCGGCAAGGACGAGCGCGCCACCCGCGTGCAGGAAGCCGCGAAGCTCCTCGACCTCGAGCAGTACCTCGGCCGCAAGCCGAAGGCGCTCTCCGGTGGTCAGCGTCAGCGCGTCGCGATGGGCCGCGCGATCGTCCGTCAGCCGCAGGTGTTCCTCATGGACGAGCCGCTGTCGAACCTCGACGCCAAGCTCCGCGTCCAGACCCGCACCCAGATCGCCTCGCTGCAGCGTCGACTCGGCGTCACCACGGTCTACGTCACGCACGACCAGACCGAGGCGCTCACCATGGGTGACCGCATCGCGGTGCTCAAGGACGGCATCCTGCAGCAGGTCGGCTCGCCGCGCGACCTCTACGAGAAGCCGAACAACGTCTTCGTCGCGGGCTTCATCGGCTCGCCGGCGATGAACCTCCTCCCGGCCGACGTGGTCGAGGGCGGCATCAAGTTCGGTTCGCTCAACCACCCCATCGACCGCGACACGCTCTCCAACGCGCGTTCCGGGAACATCACGGTCGGCATCCGCCCCGAGGACGTCATCGTGGCGCAGTCGGGCGAGGGCCTGCCCGTCACGGTCGACGTGGTCGAGGAGCTCGGCGCCGACGGCTACCTGTACGGTCACGCCGACGTCAAGGGTTCGCGCGTCGACATCGTCGCCCGCGTCGACGGGCGTTCGCACCCGTCGATCGGTGACACGATCGTCGTCACGCCGAAGCAGGGCCACGTGCACGCCTTCGACACCGAGTCGGGCGAGCGGCTCGACGACAAGGCCGTCGTCAGCGCGTAACGCTGGAAGGTCCCCACAGGAGGCGCGGTGCCAGCTGGCACCGCGCCTCCCGTCCGTCGCACACGTACCAGAGGAACCAACCGTGCCCGACTCGATGTCCATCACCGCCGCAACCGTCGACCCCGGACTCCTCGACCTGCCGTGGGACCTCCCACTGGCGGACTGGCCGGACGAGACGATCGTCGCGCTCCCGAAGGGCATCTCGCGGCACCTCGTGCGGTTCGTGCAGCTCGGCGGGTACGTCGTCGCCGTGAAGGAGACCGGCGAAGAGGTCGCCCGCTCGGAGTACGAGATGCTCCGCACCCTGCAGCGCATGGACGTGCCGTGCGTCGACCCCGTCGCCGTGATCACGAACCGGGTGAGCGCCGACGGCGAGGCCCTGCACCCGGTGCTCGTCACCCGGCACCTGCGCTTCTCGCTGCCGTACCGCGCCCTGTACTCGCAGACACTGCGGCCCGAGACGGCCACCCGCCTGGTCGACGCCCTCGCGCTCCTGCTCGTGCGCCTGCACGTCATCGGCTTCTACTGGGGCGACGTCTCGCTCTCGAACACGCTGTTCCGACGTGACGCCGGTGCCTTCGCGGCGTACCTGGTGGACGCCGAGACCGGCAAGCTCTACCCCGGCGGCCTGTCGAACGGTCAGCGTGAGAACGACCTCGAGGTCGCGCGCGTGAACATCGCCGGCGAGCTCCTCGACCTCGAGGCCGGCGGTCGACTCGACGAGAACGCCGACGCCGTGGACGTCTCGAACCGGATCGTCGCGCAGTACCGGACGCTCTGGAAGGAGCTCACCGGCACCGAGCAGTTCGACGTGAAGGAACGCTGGCGCATCAACGACCGCGTCGAACGGCTCAACGCGCTCGGCTTCGACATCGAGGAGCTCTCGATCCACACGACCGAGGGCGGGTCGCAGGTGCGTATCCAGCCGAAGGTCGTCGACGCGGGACACCACCAGCGACGGCTCCTGCGCCTCACCGGGATCGACGCCGGCGAGAACCAGGCGCGGCGGCTCCTCAACGACCTCGACTCGTACCGAGCGCGCAACGGCCGCGACCTGCTCGACGAGGAGATGGTGGCGCACGAGTGGGTCTCGCGGGTGTTCGAGCCGGTGATCCGCTCGATCCCACGGGACCTGCGCGGGCGGCTCGAGCCGGCCGAGGTCTTCCACGAGCTGCTCGAGCACCGCTGGTTCATGTCGCAGGAAGAAGAGCGCTCGGTGTCGCTCCCCGAGGCGACGACCGCGTACATCAACGACGTGCTCCGGCACCGTCGCGACGAGCGGCTGCTGATCAACCCGCCGACGTCGTCGATGACGCTGCCGATCCCGGTCGTCGACGACGCGGTGCCGGCGTCGCCCGACGACGTCGAGGACTGGCGCGCCGGGGTCTGACGGGCGCGGGGTCGCCCCGGGCGCGCCCTCGCGCCCGCGCACCTCACTTCGTGAGCAGAAATGGTCGCCTCCCGAACCGGGAGGCGACCATTCCTGCTCACGAAGTGCGCGACTACTCGGCGCGACGGCGCCGGGCGACCTCCCACAGGGTGACGCTCGCGGCGATGCCCGCGTTCAGGGACTCCGTCGCGCTCGAGATCGGGATCGAGACGATCGCGTCGCAGGTCTCGGTGACGAGGCGCGAGAGGCCCTTGCCCTCGGAACCGACGACGATCACGATCGGACGGTCGGCGAGCTCGAGGCCGTCGAGCTCCACGTCGCCGTCACCGTCGAGGCCGAGGACGAACAGGCCCATCGACTTGAGCGACTTGAGGGTCTGCGTGAGGTTCGGGGCCATCGCGACGGGGGTCCGGGCGGCCGCACCGGCCGAGGTCTTCCACGCGGACGCGGTCACACCGACCGAACGCCGCTGCGGGACGACGACACCGTGGCCGCCGAAGGCCGCGGTGGAGCGGATGATCGCACCGAGGTTGCGCGGGTCGGTGATGCCGTCGAGGGCGACCAGCAGCGGGACCTCGTCCTTGGCGAACGCCCGCTCGACCACGTCCTCGGCCACGGCGTACTCGTACGCCGGGACCTTGAGCGCGACACCCTGGTGCACGCTGTCGTGCCCCGTGATGCGGTCGAGCTCCGGACGCATGATCTCCATGATCGGGACGCCGCGGTGGTTGGCGAGCGCGAGGATCTCCTTGACGCGGTCGTCGACCTCGATGCGGGAGGCGATGTAGAGCGTCGTCGAGGGGGTCTTCGTGCGCAGGGCCTCGAGCACCGAGTTGCGGCCGGTGACCAGCTCGGAGTCGTCGGTCTTCCGCTGCGGCGGACGACCGGTGCGCTGCTGCGGCGAGCTCGACGCACCGTGGCGCCCGCGAGCGGCCTCGAAGCGCTCCTTCGCCGCCTTGCGCTTGCCGGCGGGGTGGTACGGACGGTCCTCGGCCTTCGGCGTGGGCTTGCGGCCCTCGAGCGCCTGCGCGCCCTGGCCGCCGGAGCCGACCTGCTTGTTGCCCTTGCGGCCGGTCCGGACGGCGCCCGGCCGTCCCTTCTTGCTGCCCGAGACGTTCTTCATTGCTCTCTCCTGTCCGGCACTGCCGTTGTCAGGCGATGCTCCAGCGTGTACCTGCTGCGGTGTCCTCGATCGTGATGCCCGCGGATGCGAGGTCGTCGCGCACGCGGTCGGCCGTGGCGAAGTCGCGTGCGGCCCTGGCGTCGGCGCGTTCCTGCACGAGGCGTTCGACGAGTGCTGCGAGCGGTGCGGCCGATGCGTCGTGGCCACCACCCGACCAGTGGGCGGCTCGCGGATCGATGCCGAGCACTTCCACCATCGCAGCCACCTGATGGTACGCGGTTCCGAGCGCTTCCGCATCGTCCGCGTCGAGGGCGGCGTTCCCGGAGCGGACGGTCTCGTGCAGCACGGCGAGGGCCTGGGGCACCGAGAGGTCGTCGTCCATCGCCGCGGCGAAGCCCTCGGGCACCCCCGGAGCATCGGCCAGCCGGACGCCCTCGAGCCGCGGTGCGGCCCGGGTCAGGAAGCCCTCGATCCGGTCGAGCGCCGCCTCGGCCTCGGCCAGGGAGCCGTCGTGGTGGTCGATCGACGAGCGGTAGTGCGCGGCGCCGAGGAAGTACCGGACGACCACGGGACGCGCGGACCCGAGGAAGTCCGCGGCGAAGATCGAGTTGCCGAGCGACTTCGACATCTTCTGCCCGTCGACGGAGACCAGGCCGTTGTGCAGCCAGTAGGAGGCGAACGGGTCCCCGGCCGCCGTGGACTGCGCGAGTTCGTTCTCGTGGTGCGGGAAGCGCAGGTCGAGCCCGCCGCCGTGGATGTCGAACGCCGGGCCGAGGTAGCGCCGGGACATCGCCGAGCACTCGATGTGCCAGCCCGGGCGGCCGGGACCCCAGGGCGAGTCCCAGTTCGCCGTCGACGGCTCCCCGGGCTTGGCGCCCTTCCAGAGCGCGAAGTCGCGGGGGTCGCGCTTGCCGCGGGGGTCGGCGTCGGTGGCCTCGACCATGTCCTCGCGCCGCTGCCGGGTGAGCGCCCCGTAGGACGCCCAGCTGCCGGTGTCGAAGTAGACGTCGCCGGAGCCGTCCGCCGCCGCGTAGGCGTGCCCGCGGTCGATGAGCTTGGTGATGATGTCGTGCATCTGCGGCACGCTCGCCGTGGCTCGGGGCTCGTACGTCGGGGGCAGGATGCCGAGGGCGTTGTACGCGGCCGTGAACTCGAGCTCGACGCGGTACGCCCGGGCGAACCAGGCCTCGTCGGTGCCGTGCGCGAGGTCGAGCACCTTGTCGTCGATGTCCGTGACGTTCCGCACGAGCGTGACCCGGAGGCCGCGGTGGGTGAGCCAGCGGCGCCAGATGTCGTAGACGAGCGCGGAGCGGAGGTGCCCGATGTGCGGCGACGACTGCACGGTCGGACCGCACACGTACATGCTCACCTGTCCGTCGACCAGCGGGACGAGGTCGACGACGGCAGCGGCGCGGGAGTCGTAGAGGCGAACGGTCACGCGTCCAGCCTAGGACGTCAGACCGGTCGGACGACGGCTGTCGCGATCGCGGCGAGCCCCTCGCCGCGGCCGGTGAACCCGAGACCGTCCGTCGTCGTGCCGGAGACCGCGACCGGGGCCCCGACGACGGTGCCGAGGGCGTCCTGCATCTCGGTCCGACGTGCGCCGATGCGCGGTCGGTTCCCGATGACCTGCACGGTGACGGACACGGGCGCCAGACCGGCGGCGGCGAGCATCGCGACCGCACCCCGGACGAAGACGTCACCCGCCGCCCCGGCGTAGGCGGGGTCCGACGTGCCGAACGTCCCGCCGATGTCGCCGAGCCCGCCCGCCGAGAGCAGGGCGTCGCAGACCGCGTGCGCGACCGCGTCGCCGTCGCTGTGGCCGGAGAGCCCCGCTTCACCGGGGAAGTCGAGCAGCCCGACCCGGCACGGGGACGCCGCGTCGAACGCGTGCACGTCCACCCCGAGGCCGACCCGGGTGTCCACGGGGGTGGCGGCGCGGGCACGCACGATCGACTCGGCACGACCGAGGTCCCACGTGGTGGTGATCTTGAAGGCGTCGGCGTCGCCCGGGACGAACCGCACGGTGCCGCCCGCCGCCTGGAACACCCCGGCGTCGTCGGTCTCGGCCTGCTGCGACACGGCGTACGCCTGCCGGAGCGCGGCGAGCGGGAAGCCCTGCGGCGTCTGCACCCCGACGAGTGCTGCGCGGTCGACGGTCTCGACGACGACGTCCCCGTCGACGCGCTTGATCGTGTCCGTGACGGGCAGTGCGGGGACGAACCCGGCACCCGCACCGTCGTGCAGCGAACCGGCGACGGCGTCGAACACCCGCTCGAACTGGGCTGGTGGCGTCAGACAGCGCGCCGCGTCGTGCACCAGCACCGCGGTGACGGAGTCCGGCAGCACGGCCAGGCCGGCCTCGACCGAGGCATGGCGATCCGCGCCTCCGGGGACGACGGCCGTGTACGCGACCGCAGCCCCGGCGACGGACGCGACCACCTGTCGGCAGTCGTCGAGGAGCGCCGCCGGCGCGACCACCACGACGAGCGTCGGCGACGGCAGGGCGAACAGGGGCTCGAGCGCCCGCGCGAGCATCAGCGTGCCGGCCACCGGGACGAACGCCTTGGCCGTCCCGATGCCGAGCCGCGTGCCGGAACCGGCCGCAACGACGACGACCGCCCTGTCCACCCCGTGGGGGAACAGAACGGTCGAGGACGTGTTCAGTGGTTCGGTGCGCTCAGGAGGCGAGGACCTCGTCGAGGACGGTCGATGCCTTGTCCTCGTCGGTCTTCTCGGCCAGCGCCAGCTCGGAGATCAGGATCTGCCGCGCCTTGGCGAGCATCCGCTTCTCCCCCGCGGACAGGCCGCGGTCCTGGTCGCGGCGCCAGAGGTCGCGGACGACCTCGGACACCTTGATGACGTCACCGGAAGCGAGCTTCTCGAGGTTCGCCTTGTAGCGACGCGACCAGTTCGTGGGCTCTTCGGTGAAGGGGGCACGCAGGACCTCGAACACCTTGTCGAGGCCTTCCTTGCCGATCACGTCACGGACTCCGACCAGGTCGACGTTGTCCGCCGGGACCTCGATCGTGAGGTCACCCTGGGTGACCCGCAGCTTCAGGTAGACCTTTTCCTCACCCTTGATGACGCGCGTCTTGACTTCAGAGATGGTTGCCGCCCCGTGATGGGGGTAGACGACGGTCTCGCCGACCTCGAATTGCATGTATCAGGCTCCGTTCCGAGACACCCAGTTTACCACAAGCGTTGTTCGGGTAAGGGGCGCCTAACAACTGGCACCCCCGCTGATCGGTAGGATGGTGCCGGACCGTCCGGTCCACAATCGTGATCTTCCGGAGGAATCTCTTGCGAGCTCGGGTACTCGTGTCCGTCGCCGTTGCGGCAACCATCGCGCTCGGCGCCACCGGCTGCGAGTTCATGTCGCCCGCACAGACGACGGAGATCAAGCAGATCACCGACGGCGTGAACGTGTCGACCGGCAAGGTGGACATCCGCAACGCGCTCCTCATCGCGGACGACGCCGACGGCGCCCGGTTCGTGGGCACGATCGTGAACAACGCCGAGCGGGACGACATCACCCTCTCGATCGAGGTCGGCGGGGACACCCAGACCGTCACGGTCCCGGCGAACACGCACATCGACCTCGGCGGCGCCGCGGAGCCCTCCGAGCAGGCCACCGCCTCGACGGAAGAGGGCGACGGCACCACGCAGGGCACGGCCGCCGGCGACTCGCGCGAGGTCGTCTTCGACGACGCCGACACCAAGCCCGGCTCGCTGGTCAAGGTCTACTTCTCGTACTCGGGCGCCGAGGGCGTCTCGGCGAGCGTCCCGGTGCTGACCAGCCAGCAGGAGGAGTACGCGACGCTCGCGCCGACCTCCTCGCCGGAGCCCACCAGCGAGATCACCCTCCCGGTCGAGACGCCCGCGGCCACGCCGACGGACGACGCGACGCAGGACGCCGGCAACTAGCAGCAGACGCACGCACAGGAGGCGCGGTGCCGGTCCCAGGGACCGGCACCGCGCCTCCTGTGCGTCAGCCGACCTCGCGTCAGCCCTCGATGCGGTAGCCGAGCCCGCGGACCGTCACCAGGATCTCCGGCGCGCTCGGCACGCGCTCGATCTTCGAGCGGATGCGCTTGATGTGCACGTCCAGGGTCTTCGTGTCACCGAAGTAGTCGGAGCCCCACACCCGGTCGATGAGCTGCCCCCGGGTGAGCACGCGCCCGGCGTTGCGGAGCAGCAGCTCGAGGAGCTCGAACTCCTTGAGCGGCATCGGCGTCTCCGAGCCGTCAACCGCCACGGTGTGCCGCTCGACGTCCATCCGGATGCCACCGACCTGCAGGATCCCGCTGTCCGCGGGGTCGTCCTCGGTCCGGCGACGCAGGACCGCGCGGATGCGGGCGAGGAGCTCGCGGGTCGAGTACGGCTTCGTCACGTAGTCGTCCGCGCCGAGCTCCAGCCCGACGACGATGTCCACCTCGGAGTCCTTCGCGGTGAGCATGATGATCGGGATGTTCGAGCGGGTCCGGATCTGTCGGCAGACCTCGGTGCCGGAGAGTCCCGGCAGCATCAGGTCGAGCAGCACCAGGTCGGGGTTCTCCGCGTCGAACTTCGACAGCGCGGTCACGCCGTCCGCAGCGACGGAGGTGTCGTACCCCTCGCGCTGCAGCAGGAACTCCAGGGGCTCGCTCAGGGCCGGCTCGTCGTCGACGATGAGGATCTTGGTCACGATGGCTGCTCTTCCAGTTGCTCTTCGAGTGCTGTGGTCAGTTCCGGGTCCGCCTCGGGCAGGCGGATGGTGAAGGTCGAGCCCTTGCCTGGCTGCGACCAGACGCGCACGTCCCCGCCGTGGTTGCCGACGACGTGCTTCACGATGGCGAGGCCGAGGCCGGTGCCGCCCGTGGCGCGCGACCGGGCGGGGTCGACGCGGTAGAACCGCTCGAACACCCGGTCGAGGTCGGCCTCGGGGATGCCGACGCCCTGGTCGGTCACCGCGATCTCCACGAAGCCCTTCGCGGATCGGACGCCCACGCCGACGCGGGTGTTGTCCGGGGAGTACTTGACCGCGTTGGCGATGAGGTTCGACACGGCGATCTGCAGCAGGGCGGGGTCGCCCATCACGCGGAGCTTCGACTTCTTCGCCCGCACGAGTTCGATGTCCCGGGCGCGGGCGACGATCTCGTTCGCGTCGACGGCGGCCTGCACGATGCGGTCGATCGACGTCTCCTCGCTGTTCTCCAGCGTGTCGACGGACTGCAGCCGCGAGAGTTCGATGATGTCCTTCGTCAGGGCGGCCAGCCGCTCCGACTCGGTGACGAGCTGCGCGGCGAACTTCCGCACGTGCTGGGGTTCGTCCGCGGCGGCGACGAGGGTCTCGGAGAGCAGGCCGATCGCGCCGATCGGGGTCTTCAGCTCGTGCGAGATGTTCGCGACGAAGTCCCGCCGGACCTCGTCGATGCGCCGGGTCTCGGTCAGGTCGTCGGCCGTGACGAGCACGTACCGGTTGCCGAGCTGCGCGGCGCGGAAGCTCAGGTAGCCGATCTGGTCACTGCCCCGGCCACGGGGCAGCTCGAGGTCCTCGGCGCCCATCTCCCCGCTCTTGCGCACGCGGTCGACGAGGTCGACGAGCTCGCGGTGCACGAGCTTCCGCCGCACCACCAGCCCGACCGTCAGTGCCTGCGGCGAGGCGGCGACGACCGTGTTCGAGGGGTCGACCACCACGGCCGGGTTGTGCATCGTGGCGATGACCGCGGCGACGCCGTCGGGCAGGGTGCGTTCCGCCACGTCGGCAGCACGAGCCGTGCGCTCGGCGGTGATGATCAGCACCACGACGCCTGCTCCGAACACCCCGCCGAGGAGCATCGACAGTGGCACGAGCCACGCGTTGTCCATGCCGTCAGTGTAGGGATGGTCATGCGGGGTTCCGGTACCGTTCACCGTCTGCGGAAGGCCGGATCGCGAAGCGTTCAACCGCACGTCACCGTTCGTTCACCTGACGTGACGACACTCGACCGGTACGCAGAGAGAGGTACTCCCCCATGCGCGAAGTCTTCCAGCAGGAACTCCAGGACGTCCAGGAGCGACTGACCGAGATCGCCGGGCTCGTCGAGTCCGCCATCACCCGAGCCACGCAGTCGTTCAGCGAGTCCGACGTGTCCCTCGCCGAGGAGGTGATCGCCGACGACGTCAAGATCGACGAGGCGGCGAACAGCCTCGACGAGATCGCGATCGACATCCTCGCGCGTCAGGCCCCCGTCGCCCGTGACCTCCGCGTCGTGGTCACGGCCCTGCGCGTCAGCTCGTCGCTCGAGCGCATGGGCGACATGGCCGAGCACATCGCCCAGCTCACCCGGCAGCGCTTCCCCGAGAAGGTCGTGCCGAAGGGCCTCCGCGGCACCTTCAAGAAGATGGGCCAGCTCGACGTCGCGATGGCGCAGAAGCTCACGCGGCTGCTCGCCACCGAGGACATCGCCCTCGCCGGGGAGATCCGTGACGAGGACGACGCCATCGACGAGCTGCACGCGAGCGTGTTCGACTTCGTGCTCGGCGAGACCTGGAAGGGTGCGCCGATCGACACGGTCGACGCGACCCTGGCGTCGCGCTACCACGAGCGCTTCGCGGACCACGCGGTCTCGATCGCCAAGAAGGTCGAGTACCTGGCGACGGGTGACTGGGCCGGCGCGTCCTCGGTGACGGTGTCGCCCGCCTGACCCGACGCTGCGTTCCGCTCGGCTCGCTGGGTTCTGACAGGATCGAGGCATGGCCCAGGTCGCGATCATCGTCAACGGCATGCCCGGTTCCGGCAAGAGCACCATCGGTGCCGCCCTCGCCGAGGTGCTCGGCTGTCCGTTCCTGTCGAAGGACCGGATCAAGGAACCCCTCGCCGACCTCGTCGGCCCGATGATCGCGTCGCGTCCGCTCGGCGGCATCGCGATGGACACCATGTGGTCGATGGCGCAGGCCGTCGAGAACGGCGTCGTCCTCGACGCCGTCTGGCTGCCGTCACGGGACCGCGGACTCCTGGAGGCGCGGCTCGCCTCCGCCGGGTCGCCGCGCGCTGTCGAGGTGTGGTGCGACACGGACCGGGCAACCGCCGAGGAGCGGCTGCGCGACCGGTACGACCCGGGCACCGTGCCGGTGCGCCACGAGGTGCACGGGGACCTGGCCGACGTGCTCGAGTTCTGGGACGAGCACGGCGACGCCGCCCAGCCGGTCGGCCTGCCGGGCGTCCCGGTGGTCCGCGTCGACACGACGAAGCCGTACGACGTCGGCGCGCTGGTGCAGGAGATCGCCTCCCACTTCGTGTAAACGCGCAGAACGCGCAGAACGCCCCGCCCGGTCAGTCCGGGCGGGGCGTTCGTGTGTGCAGCGCTGCGCCGCTACTTCTTGGCGCCCTGCGCGGCCACGGCGGCGGCTCCGGCAGCGGCGGCCTCGGGGTCGAGGTAGTACGCCGGCTTCGTTGGACGGAAGTCGTCGTCGAGCTCGTACACCAGCGGGATGCCGGTCGGGATGTTCAGGCCGGCGATGTCCTCGTCGGAGATGCCGTCGAGGTGCTTCACGAGCGCCCGGAGCGAGTTGCCGTGCGCCGTGACGAGGACGGTCCCGCCGTCGGCGAGGTCCTTCGTGATGTCGGACTCCCAGTAGGGCAGCAGGCGGTCGATCACGAGCTTGAGCGACTCGGTGCGGGGCAGCTGGTCGCCGAGGTCGGCGTAGCGGCGGTCCCCGAACTGCGACCACTCGGCGTCGTCGGCGATGGGGGGCGGCGGCACGTCGAACGACCGGCGCCACTCCATGAACTGCTGCTCGCCGTACTGCTCGAGCGTCTGGGCCTTGTCCTTGCCCTGCAGGTCGCCGTAGTGGCGCTCGTTGAGGCGCCAGTCGCGCTTCACCGGCAGCCACGCCAGGTCGGCCTGGAGCAGCGCGATGTCGGCCGTCTGGATCGCACGGGTGAGGAGCGAGGTGTACAGGACGTCGGGGACGATGCCGGACTCGGCGATGAGGTCGCCGGCGCGCTTCGCCTCCTTCTCGCCCAGCTCGCTGAGCCGGACGTCGACCCAACCGGTGAACAGGTTCTTCTGGTTCCAGTCACTGTTGCCGTGACGGAGCAGGACGAGCGTGGAGGTCATGCCCCGAGTCTACCGAGCGCCGTGCAGCCGGTCCCCGGACCCGTACCCTGGTCGGCATGCCCATCGGGAACGTGACGCGCGGGACGACCGGGTACAACCGGCTCCGCCGCGTCGACCGGTGGATCGCCACGCTGCCGGCCCTCCGCCGGAGCGCCGACCCGCTCGTCGCCGACGTCGGGTACGGGGCCTCGCCGACGACGACCCTCGAACTCCGGGACCGCCTGGCCGCCGTCCGCCCTGACGTCGAGGTCACCGGCATCGAGATCGAGCCGGCCCGGGTGGCCCTCGCGAACGCCGGCACGCGGGACGGGGTGACGTTCCGGCTCGGCGGGTTCGAGACACCGACACCGGGGAACCGCCGGCCCGCCGTGATCCGCGCCTTCAACGTGCTGCGGCAGTACGACGAGTCCGCGGTGGTGGAGTCCTGGCGGATCATGCAGGACCGCCTGCAACCGGGCGGCGCACTCGTCGAGGGGACGTGCAACGAGGTCGGGCGGGTGGCCTCGTGGGTGACGCTCGACGACGTCGCGCCACGCACCTTCACGGTGTCGCTCCGGCTGGCGGGGCTCGACGTCCCCTCGGTCGTGGCCGAACGGCTGCCGAAGGCCCTCATCCACCGGAACGTTCCCGGCGAGCGGGTGCACGCGTTCCTCGGCGACCTCGACCTGGCGTGGGCGGTCGCGGCACCGCTCGGCACGTACGGCCCCCGGCAGCGGTGGATCGCGACGGTCCGGGGCATGCGGGACCGGGGGTGGCCGGTGCTGCACGGGGTGACGCGGTGGCGGCTCGGCGAGCTCAGCGTCCCGTGGGCCGCGGTGGCCCCGGCCTGACCGGCGCCGCGGGATTCCGAGACTCGGCCGGGCGGACAGTTTCGTGGCCCTGATGGCGCGAACGTGTCCGCGGAGCCGAGACTCGGGGCCGGGGGCCGGGGGTCGGCGAACCGCGCGGGCTAGGAGCGGCGGACGGCGCCGAGGCGGGGCAGGCGCGGGACGTCGGCGGTGGCGCCGGCTCCTGGCGGCACGATGACCTCTTGCGTGGCCGACACGACCACGTCGTCGGCGCTGAGCGTCAGCGTGGCGGCGGGGTCGAGGGAACGTTTCACGACCGCGAGCCCGATCGGCCCGAGCTCGTGGTGGATGCCCGACGCCGTCAGCCGCCCGACCTCCTTCTCGCCGGACACGACCGGCGTCCCCGGAGCCGGCAGCACGCCGTCCGACCCGTCGAGGTGCAGCATGACGACCCGGCGCGGCGGGTGTCCGAGGTTGTGGACCTTCGCGACGGTCTCCTGCCCCCGGTAGCAGCCCTTCGACAGGTGCACGGCGGACCGGAGCCAGTCGAGCTCGTGCGGGATCGTGCGCTCGTCGACGTCGGACAGCGAGGGGCGCCAGGCGGCGATGCGCAGGGCCTCGTACGCGAGGAGACCCGCGACGGGTTCGTCCGACGCGGCGATCGCGCTCGCGGTGCCGGGGGTGACCACGGCGATGCGGAGGGTCCAGTCGGAGGCGGGGTGCGCCTCCTGGTCGGCGTAGCCCCACCCGCCGGGCGTGACGGACGCCCACGGGTCGACCCACTCGGCGACCGGGGTCTCGGGCAGGTCGGTCGACGCGAACGGCGCGGACTCGCCGAACCAGCCGATCGTCGCGAAGTCCGCCGAACGGTCGGCGACCTCGACGCGCAGCATGAACCGCATCGAGTCGAGCCAGGCAGCGAGCGGTGCCGCGTCGGCGGGCTCGGTCAGCAGCCACGCCACCGACCCGTCGTCGACGACGCGCGCCGCGTGCTCGACGCGACCGGACTGGTCGAGCACGAGCGTCTCGGTGCTCACGCCGGCGGCGAGGCCGGTGAGCAGCTGTGAGGTGATCGAGTTGAGCCATGACAGACGGTCCGGGCCGGTGACGGTGACGACACCGAGGCCGAGTTCGACGACGGCGCGACCGCGGGCGAGCAGACGTTGCTCGCCGAGCGGGTTGCCGAAGTGCGCGGCGGGGCCGGAGTCCGTCGCCACGAAGCCGGCGCGGCCGGCGAACGCGGACATCAGTCGACCTTCGCGAGCTGCCCCGAGGCGTGCGAGGTCAGCTCCTTGCCGAGTGCGGCGATGTCCCACGCCCAGAAGAGCTTGCCCTCGACCAGGCCGTAGAGCCGGGTGGCCGCGGAGTAGTCCTTGGCGTTCGGCGAGCGCATCACGGCGTCGGTCGCGAGGTCGATGCGGCCCTTGCGGACCCGCCCGACGTAGAGCTCGTTGACGCCGGTGGGGTGGATGATCGCGGCTTCGACGTCGAAGCCGTCCGTGGTGTTCCGCAGCGCCTCGACGCTCTCGACGGTGCCGAACGGCGTCGGACCCTCGCCGAGGAGCATCGCCGGGCCGCGGTCACCGGGCTCGGACGGACGGTCGATCCGCCAGTAGCCCATCTCGGCCGCGAGCGGGGTGTGCTCGTCGTCGAGCAGCCACGTCGTGGAGGAGTAGTTGAGGTAGGGCAGACCGTCGTGGCTGAAGCTCACGCGCTGGCCGAACTCGTACTTCCGGGGTTCGTCCTCGTCACCGACGGGGTACTCGACCACACCGGTGCCCTCCCAGACGCCGACGAGCCACGACAGCGGGACGAGTTCGGGCGCGAGGCCCTCCGGCAGTTCGATCAACGCTGACCCTTGAACAGCTTCACGACGACGGTCACCGAGACGAACGCGATCGCGAGCGACGCGAGGCCGAGCAGGCCCACGTAGAAGAGCTCGAGCGCAAGCAGCGAATCCATGGCTGGAGTCTACGCGTCACGCCTGACGGCGCCAGGCGGACGGCGGCGCGTCAGCGCACCAGCAGGACCACCGCGGTGACGAGCACGACGACGAACGCCCCCGACGACGCGATGCTGATCCGCTCGACCAGCCCGTCCTTCGTCGCGGTGATGAGCTGCAGCACGAAGCTGACCAGTACGCAGAGCACGAACACGAGGAGCAGCCACGCGAACGAGTCCTTGTCGGTGAGGGCGAGGACGAGCACGGCGCCGACGACCGCGAGCAGCCAGACCGGCAGCACGGACGTCAGCCGGAGGCGGCGCTGGTCGGTGGGCTGCACAGGCTCGGTCACGCGCCCCATCATGACAGGGCCGCGTGCCGAAGGTGCCCGGAACGCGTCCCCGACCGTCCGGCCGGGAGGGATGCTTCCCGAGCATCACTAGGATGTGTGCACGACTCCCCCACGCCCTGGAGGTCCTGTGGCCCAGCTCCTGGTACTCACCTCAGCCGCGCCCGGCGACGTCCTGCCGAGCCTCGGACTGCTGAGCCACCGGATCCGCCACGTCCCCGCCGAGGCCGCACAGCTGGTCAACGCCCCGCAGAGCGACCTCATGTTCGTGGACGCCCGGACGGACCTGGCGAGCGCCAAGGCCCTGTGCAAGATCCTCGCGACGAGCGGCTCGACGACGCCGATCATCCTGGTCGTCACCGAGGGTGGTCTGACCGCGGTCAACAGCGAGTGGAACGTCGACGACGTCGTGCTCGAGACCGCCGGCCCGGCCGAGGTCGACGCCCGCATCCGGCTCACGGCAGGTCGCGCGTCGAAGAACCAGACCGGGTCGAAGATCCAGGCGTCCGGTGTCGTCATCGACGAGGCCAGCTACTCGGCGAAGGTCCGCGGTCGGCCGCTGGACCTCACCTTCAAGGAGTTCGAGCTCCTCCGCTTCTTCGCCACGCACCCGTCGCGGGTCTTCACCCGCGAGCAGCTCCTCAGCGAGGTGTGGGGCTACGACTACTTCGGCGGCACCCGCACGGTCGACGTGCACGTGCGGCGCCTCCGCGCGAAGCTCGGCGACCTCGAGTCCCTCATCGGCACGGTCCGCAACGTCGGGTACCGCTTCAACGTCTACGACGACGAGGCCGACCGGCTCGCGGGCCAGTAGTGGTCGACCTGTCGCGCTTCGTCGTCCCGGGCGAAGCACCGCCGTTCTCCGACCAGACCCTGGTCGACGTTCGTGCCGGCCGCGCGACCGTGCTCGGCGACGAGCGCGGGGTCGCGGTGGTCCGTGACGGCGAGCTGGAACTCGTGGTCGCCCAGGAGGCGCGGGGCCACGGTCTCGGCACCGCCCTGGCCCGGCAGGCGCTCGCTCCGGGCGGCGGGGCCGCTCCCGTGGACGGGCCGGCCCCTCGGCTCGCGTGGGCGCACGGGGACCACCCCGCTGCCCGAGCACTCGCGGCCCGCTTCGGCTGGACGGCGGTCCGCACGCTCCTGCAGCTCCGCGCCCCGATCGCGTCCGTCGCCCCCGACCCCGCGGTGCCGGCCGGCTGGTCCCTGTCGTCGTTCCGGACGGGCGACCCCGCCGACGAGGCCGACTGGCTGGCGCTCAACGCCGCCGCGTTCGCGCACCACCCGGAACAGGGCCGGATGACGCTCGACGACCTGCGCGCCCGCGAGGCCGACGACTGGTTCTCCGGCGACGACCTCCTCCTGCTCCGCGACGACTCCGGGCAGCTCGCCGGGTCGTGCTGGCTCAAGGTCGAGGGCGACACCGGCGAGTTCTACGCCGTGGCCGTCCGACCCGACCTGCAGGGCCGGGGACTCGGCGGCGTCCTGATGCGCGCGGGGACGGCTCGCCTGACCGGCCGGGGCCTCTCCGCCGCGGCGCTCTACGTCGAGGGAGACAACGCCCCGGCGCTGGCCCTGTACCGCCGATCCGGGTTCGAACAGCACGCGATCGACGTCCAGTACGCGGCCGGCTGACGCTCCTCCACACGGCGTCGTTCACCGCCCGTTTCCACAGCGTCCACGTGCGGCCCTCCTGGCGCAGGGGGCGGGTGGCAGGATGTGGGCATGGACACCGAACCGCAGCTCGACGGCGACTCCGTCGCACCGGACCTCGACGACTTCGACGAGGTCGTCGAGATCGAGCACGAGTCGCTGCCCACCGACCGCTACTTCGACCGTGAGCTCAGCTGGCTCCGGTTCAACCAGCGCGTGCTCGAACTCGGCGAGGACCGCACGCAGCCGCTCCTCGAGCGGGCGAACTTCCTGGCGATCTTCGCGTCCAACCTCGACGAGTTCTTCATGGTCCGGGTCGCCGGCCTGAAGCGCCGCATCGACACCGGCATCGCCGTGCCGACCAACGTCGGTCGCGCGCCGAGCGACGTGCTGCGCGACATCGCGACGAAGGCGCACGAACTGCAGGACCGCCACGCGCAGGCGTTCATCGGGTCGCTCAAGCCGGACCTCGACGCCGCTGGAATCCACATCGAGCACTGGTCCGACCTCGACGAGGCCGACCGGCTCCGGATGCGCGAGTACTTCAACGAGCAGATCTTCCCGGTGCTCATGCCGCTCGCGGTCGACCCGGCGCACCCCTTCCCGTACATCTCCGGGTTGTCGCTCAACCTCGCGGTGCGCGTGCGCAACCCGAAGTCGCAGCGGCAGGAGTTCGCGCGCCTCAAGGTGCCGCAGAACTTCTCGCGGTTCATCAAGCTGCCCGACGACGACTCCGGGCTGCTCCGCTTCATCCCGCTCGAAGACCTCATCGCGAACCACCTCGACGACCTCTTCCCGGGGATGGAGGTCCTCGAGCACCACGTGTTCCGGGTCACCCGCAACGAGGACGTCGAGATCGAGGAGGACGAGGCCGAGAACCTCATCCAGGCCCTCGAGCGCGAGCTGCTCCGTCGTCGGTTCGGGCCGCCCATCCGTCTCGAGATCACCGAGGACATGGACCCGGTGACGCTCGACCTGCTCGTGCGCGAACTCGACATCACCGAGCAGGAGGTGTTCCGCCTGCCGTCGCCGCTCGACCTCGGCGGCCTGTTCGAGATCGCCAAGATCGCCCGCCCGGACCTGCACTACCCGAAGCACGTGCCGACGACCCCGGTGCAGTTCCAGCCGGGCGAACCGAACACGAAGCCGGACCTCTTCCGCGCGATCGCGGCGAAGGACGTCCTCGTGCACCACCCGTACGAGTCCTTCGCGACCAGTGTGCAGGCGTTCCTCGAACAGGCCGCGGCCGACCCGAACGTGCTCGCGATCAAGCAGACGCTCTACCGCACCTCGGGCGACAGCCCCATCGTCGAGGCGCTCATCGACGCCGCGGCCGCGGGCAAGCAGGTGCTCGCACTCGTCGAGATCAAGGCGCGCTTCGACGAGCAGAACAACATCACGTGGGCCCGCAAGCTCGAGAAGGCCGGCGTGCACGTGGTCTACGGCCTGGTCGGCTTGAAGACGCACTCGAAGCTCGTGCTCGTCATCCGGCAAGAGGGCGGCACGCTCAAGCACTACAGCCACATCGGGACGGGCAACTACAACCCGAAGACCTCGCGCATCTACGAGGACATGGGGCTCTTCACGTCGGACGACACCGTGGGCAAGGACCTCACGCGCCTGTTCAACGAGCTGTCGGGCTACGCGATCGAGAAGAAGTTCAAACGCCTGCTCGTCGCCCCGCTGCACCTGCGGAAGGGCCTGCTCAAGCGCATCACGACCGAGGCGGACAACGCCCGTGCCGGCAAGCCCTCGGGGATCCGCATCAAGGTCAACTCGATGGTGGACGAGCAGATCATCGACGCGCTGTACCTGGCGAGCCAGGCCGGTGTGCCGATCGACGTCTGGGTTCGCGGTATCTGCTCGCTCAAGCCCGGCATGGAAGGCGTCAGCGACACCATCCGGGTGCGCAGCGTGGTCGGCCGGTACCTCGAGCACTCGCGGGCGTTCGCGTTCCACAACGACAGCGACCCGGCCGTGTTCATCGGCTCGGCGGACATGATGCACCGCAACCTCGACCGCCGCGTCGAGGCGCTCGTCCGGCTGTCCGACCCCGGCCACGTGAACGAGGTCCACGAGACGTTCGACCTCGCCATGGCGGACACGACGAGCTCGTGGCACCTCGAGTCGGACGGCGAGTGGACGCGCCACTCGACGGACGAGGAGGGCCGACCGCTCGATGACGTGCAGAATGTCCTCATGCGGAAGATCTCGGCGCGGAAGCGCTCCACTCGGTGAGCGGCGGCTCCTCAGGGCCGGTCGTCGCTGCGGGTGCCGTCGTCTGGCGTGAACAGGACGGCGTCCCGCTCGTGCTGCTCATCCACCGCGACCACCACAAGGACGTCTCGTTCCCGAAGGGCAAGGTCGACCCGGGCGAGAGCGTCCCGACGACCGCCGTGCGCGAGATCGACGAGGAGACCGGCTACCGCGTGCACCTCGGCGCTCCGCTGGGCACGGCCGAGTACGTCCTGCCGAGCGGCCGCGACAAGGTGGTGCACTACTGGTCCGCCCGCGTCCCCGCGAAGGAGTACGAGCGCGCCGGCAAGTTCCGCCCGAACGACGAGGTCGCCTCGGTCGAGTGGGTCACGCTCGATGACGCCCGGCACCGACTGACGTACGAGCGTGACGTCGCGATCCTCGACCGGTTCGCCGACCGCGTCGCCGCCGGGGAACACCGCACCTTCGCCCTCATCGCCCTCCGGCACGCCAAGACCGTCCCCGGCTCGGACTGGAACGGACCGGACGCCACCCGTCCGCTCCTGCCCGTCGGCCGGTCGCAGGCGAAGTCGGTCGCGTCGCCGGTGGCAGCCTTCGGTCCGAAGAAGATCGTCAGCAGCACCGCAGCCCGGTGCCTCGCGACGGTCGAACCGCTCTCCGACCGGACGCACCTCGGGGTCTCGAGCACGCCGGACATCAGCCAGGACGCCCACGACCGGGGTGCCGCCGACGTCAAGGGCGTCGTGCAGAAGCGCCTCGACAAGGCGAAGACGACGGTCCTGTGCTCGCACGGGCCCGTGCTGCCGGACATCATCGCCCGCATCGCGACCGCGACGGCCGACGAGTCCGGCCGGTTCGACCTCCGTCGTGCCGCGATGCTCTCGGTCGGCGACTTCTCGGTGCTGCACATCGCCGACGGCAGGCTCGTGGCCGTCGAGACGCACCGCAACCCCGTCTCGGCGTAGGCCGAGCGCCCGGGCCGAGCCGCGCCTCCAGGCCCCCGCGGTGTGCATGCACACGCATGCGCCCGCGCACGGCGCGGCGTTCCCGATCCTGCACCCGCGCGCGCTCCGACGCACGGCGCCCCGTCCAGGACAACCCCTCGTTCACCTCCCGTTCACCAGGGCGGGTGATCCCCGTCACCTCGCGTCCCTACAGTCGCTCCCGGGTCAGCACCGGCCCACGGGACCAGCAGCGGTCCCACCTGCACTGACATTCCCGAAGGGACCCCTGTGAACATCAAGCGAATCGGTACGGTCGCGGCAATCGCGATCGCCGGCGCGGTCGTGCTCTCCTCGTGCGCGGCGAACGAGGACGCGGGCAACACGCCCTCGTCCAGCTCGAGCTCCGGCACCGACTACTCGAAGCTCTCGGGCACGCTGACCGGCTCGGGTTCGTCCGCCCAGCAGACGGCCGAGGCCACCTGGGCCGCTGGTTTCCAGAACGTCGCCTCCGGCGTGACGGTCAACTACTCGCCCGACGGTTCGGGCGCCGGTCGCAAGAACTTCATCTCGGGTGCCGCCGACTTCGCCGGCTCCGACGCCGCGCTGAAGGACGAGGAGCTCGCGGGCTCGTTCGCCCTGTGCGCCGCGGACTCGAAGGCCATCGACATCCCGGTCTACATCTCCCCGATCGCCATCGCCTACAAGGTCGACGGCGTCAAGGACCTCACGCTCGACGCGAAGACCATCGCGGGCATCTTCTCGGGCAAGATCACGAAGTGGAACGACTCGCAGATCGCCGACCTGAACAAGGACGCGACCCTGCCGGACGCGAACATCACGGTCGTGCACCGCTCCGACGACTCGGGCACCACGCAGAACTTCTCCGAGTACGTCGCGGCGAACGCCAAGGACGTCTGGACCGAGGCCCCCAGCCAGACCTTCCCGTACCAGGTCGGCGACAGCGCGAAGGGCACCTCGGGTGTGGCCTCGGCCATGGCCAGCGCCTCGAACGCCATCACCTACATCGACGACTCCGGCGCCGGTGACCTCGACAAGGCGAAGCTCATGGTCGGCGACAAGGCCACCGAGATCTCCGCCGAGGGTGCTGCCAAGGTCGTCGCGGACTCCGAGACGGTCTCCGGCCGCGCGGACAACGACCTCGCGATCGACATCAACCGCACCGACACGGCCGAGAACGCCTGGCCGCTGGTGCTCGTCTCCTACGCGATCGCCTGCCAGGAGTACAAGGACGCCGACAAGGGCAAGCTCGTGAAGGGCTACCTCGACTACGTCGTCTCGAAGGACGCGCAGGACGCCGCCGCGAAGGAGGCCAAGTCGGCCGCCCTCTCGACCGACCTCGCCGAGAAGGCCGCGAAGGCCGTCGCCTCCATCAAGTAAGACACCCTGAGCGCCCGGACGCCGGTCCCACCCACCTGACCGGCGTCCGGGCCCTCGCCGGTCCGCTCCACGCTCCGAGCGGACCGCGCACCACCGGACACCCCCGACCCGTCGCCTCCCCCGGCGTTCCTCCGACAGGAGTCCCATGACGACCGCACCGGCCCAGCCAGTGGCCCCCGTCACCCCCAAGCCGAAGCCCGTCGTCCGCATCGGCGACCGCGTCTTCTCCGCCGCGTCGGTCATCGCCGGCGGGCTCATCCTCTTCGTGCTGGTGCTCGTCGCCGCCTTCCTGGTCTGGCAGAGCATCCCGGCGTTCTCCGCGAAGGTCGGCGAGCTGCCGAACAGCGCCACGAACTTCTGGGACTACGTCGGCCCCCTCGTCTTCGGCACCGTCTGGTCCGCGCTCATCGCGCTCGTGATCGCCGTGCCGCTCTCGCTCGGGATCGCGCTCTTCATCTCGCACTACGCCCCGCGCCGGATCTCGCCGGTGCTGGGCTACGTGATCGACCTGCTGGCCGCGGTGCCGTCGGTCGTCTACGGCCTCTGGGGCATCGTGGTGCTGGCACAGTTCGTGAAGCCGTTCTACGTCTTCCTGAACACCTACTTCGGCTGGATCCCGCTGTTCTCCGGGCAGGTGTCCGGCACGGGTCGCACGATCCTCACCGCGTCGATCGTCCTCGCCGTCATGGCGATCCCGATCATGACCGCGGTCATGCGCGAGATCTTCCTGCAGGCACCGCGCCTCAACGAGGAAGCGGCCCTGGCCCTCGGCGCGACCCGGTGGGAGATGATCCGCCTGTCGGTCCTGCCGTTCGCCAAGTCCGGCATCGTGTCCGCGATCATGCTCGGCCTCGGTCGTGCGCTCGGCGAGACGATGGCGATCGCGCTGGTGCTGTCGGTGTCGACGAACGTCACCTTCCAGATGCTCACGTCGCTGAACCCCTCGACGATCGCGGCGAACATCGCCCTGCAGTTCGCCGAGGCGTCCGGCACAGCCCTGAACGCGCTCATCGCGTCGGGTCTGATCCTCTTCGTCATCACCCTGGTCATCAACATGCTCGCGCGGTACATCGTCCGCAAGCGAGTGAGCTGAGAGGTACGACCCGATGTCCCTCGCCATCCGTCAGTCCGGCGTCGCCGGCAACGTCTACGCCAACGGCAAACTGCACAAGTCCGTGCCGTGGCTGCTCCTCGTCGGCTCCTGGGTCGCGCTGATCCTCGTCTTCGCCCTGCTCAACGCCGGCGGCGCGGTCAAGGACTTCAACGTCGTCGCGGCGCTCTTCCTCGGCACGGTCCTGTTCGACGTCCTCATCGTCGTCGTCTCGCGGATCGTCGAGGGTGGTCGCAAGGCCGTCGACCGGCTCATCACCTCGCTCGTCGTCACGGCGTTCGTGATCGCGGTCCTGCCGCTCGTCTCCCTGCTCTACACGGTGCTGGCGGACGGCCTCGCCCGCTTCGACGTGGAGTTCTTCTCGTACTCGATGCGCGGCGTCATCTCCGAGGGCGGCGGCGCACTGCACGCCCTGATCGGCACGCTCGAGATCACGCTGTTCGCGGCGCTCATCTCGGTGCCGATCGGGCTGCTCACGTCGATCTACCTCGTCGAGTACGGCACGGGCGCCCTCGCCAAGGGCATCACGTTCTTCGTCGACGTCATGACGGGCATCCCCTCCATCGTCGCCGGCCTCTTCGCGTACTCGCTCTTCGCGCTGTTCCTCGGCCCGGGCGCCCGCTTCGGCCTCGTCGGCTCGGTGGCGCTGTCGGTGCTGATGATCCCGATCGTCGTGCGCTCCACCGAAGAGGTCCTGAAGATCGTGCCGATGGAGCTCCGCGAGGCCTCGTACGCCCTCGGCGTCCCGAAGTACCTCACCATCCTCAAGGTCGTGCTCCCCACGTCGCTCGCCGGCATCACCACCGGCGTCATGCTCTCGATCGCCCGCGTCATCGGCGAGACCGCCCCGCTGCTGGTCACCGCCGGGTTCACCGCGAGCATGAACTACGACCTGTTCAAGAACCCGATGATGACCCTGCCGGTGTTCGCGTACACGCAGTACTCGCAGCAGGGTGCCAACCCGGTGCCGTTCGTCGACCGGGCCTGGACGGCAGCGCTCCTGCTCATCCTCATCGTGATGCTGCTGAACCTGCTCGCCCGCTTCATCACCCGCCTCTTCGCCCCCAAGCTCTCGCGCTGACGCGCGGATCCACCCACCCCGAAGGAACACAGTGTCCAAGCGCATCGAGGTCGACGGCCTCAACGTCTACTACTCGAAGTTCAAGGCGGTCGAGGGCGTCGACATGACGATCGAGCCCCGCACCGTGACCGCGTTCATCGGTCCGTCCGGCTGCGGCAAGTCGACCTTCCTCCGCACGCTGAACCGCATGCACGAGGTCATCCCGGGCGCCTACGTCGAGGGCTCGGTCAAGATCGACGGCGACGACCTGTACGGCGCGGGCGTCGACCCGGTGCTCGTCCGTCGCCAGGTCGGCATGGTGTTCCAGCGTCCGAACCCGTTCCCGACGATGTCCATCAAGGACAACGTGCTCGCGGGCGTGAAGCTCAACAACAAGCGCCTCTCCCGCTCCGAGTCGGACGACGTCGTCGAGCGGTCCCTGCAGGGCGCGAACCTCTGGAACGAGGTCAAGGACCGCCTGGACAAGCCCGGCATGGGGCTGTCCGGCGGCCAGCAGCAGCGCCTCTGCATCGCCCGGGCGATCGCGGTGCAGCCGGACGTGCTCCTCATGGACGAGCCGTGCTCGGCGCTCGACCCGATCTCGACCCTCGCGATCGAGGACCTCATCGAGGAGCTGAAGAAGGAGTACACGATCGTCATCGTGACCCACAACATGCAGCAGGCCTCGCGCGTCAGCGACAAGACGGCGTTCTTCAACATCGCCGGCACCGGTGCCCCCGGCAAGCTCATCGAGTTCGACGACACCGCGACGATGTTCTCGAACCCGTCCGTGCAGGCCACCGAGGACTACGTCTCCGGCCGCTTCGGGTGATCGTCGTCCGCCCGTGCGGACCCTGAACGACAAGACCGACGTCGTACGACGTCGGTCTTGTCGTTCGTTGTGCGCGCGGGCTGTTGCGGGCGCAGGCTTGCGACAACGCGGTCGTCGTACGACAGCGGCGATGTCGTTCCGGCTCCGCACGCCGCGGCGGCCAGGAGGCGCGTCCCACCGCCCACAGGCAGGTCACGAATCACCGCCACCCGGCGGGCACGACGAACTCCCCGCCCGCGGACCATGCCACGCGAGCGGGGAGACGTGCGAACCAGTGCCCGGGTCAGGCCGAGGTGGTCGGGACCGCCATGATCGGCGTCGTCGTCGGCTGGTCCGAGCCACCGGCGGGCTCCACCGTCATGCCGATCGTCGCACCGTGCGACAGCGACCCATTGAGGACCGCCGAGTGCACCCCGGAGGACACCCCGTCCATCAGGCCGGCAGCGTTGATCTTGCCGCCGGTGCCCTCGGAGCCGATGTACCAGAGTTCGTAGGTCTTGCCCTCCGGAGCCGCGGGGACCCCGTCGAGGATGACCGCGGACTTGCCGACCTCGTTCGACCAGACGACCGTGGCCGTCCCGCCGCCCGCGACCTTGGCGGTGCTGCGCTGGAAGTCCGATGCGGCGTAGATCCGGTCGAGTCCGCCGGACGCTTGGGTCGTGCCCGGGCCGGGCTCGTTCGAGGGCGTGAAGGACGTGCCGACGCCGAGTCCGACGCCGAGGAAGACCACGGCGACGGCGGCTGCGGCGGAGAGTGCCGCTGCCGGACGCTGGAACCAGCGACGGCGAGCCTTCTCCGAAGCCGCACCACCGGCGGACGTGAGGTCCGTGGCGGGGGCGAACCGCGCCTCCTGGCCGGCATCGCCGACCGGCGCGTCAGCGACCGGAGCGGTCGTGGCAGCCGGCTCGGACCGCGAGGCCACCGGAGCAGCCTGCGGGGTCGATGCGATTTGGGCCATCAGCGACGCCTTGAGCGACGAGGGCGGCTCGATCGGGGTGACGGCGTAGGCGAGCTGCAGCGCGGTCTCGCGCAGCGAGTCGGTCTCGGCCTGCAGCTCCGGAGAGGTGGCGAGCGCCGAGTCGAGCAGTGCCCGCTCGTCGTCCGACAGCGCGTCGAGGGCGTGTGAACCCGTCAGCAGTGCGGGGTCGTCGTGTCGTTCGGTCATGATGTCACCCCCATCTCGTCGCGGAGTCTGATCATCCCGTCACGGAGACGGGTCTTGACGGTGCCGATCGGGACACCGAGGTGGTCGGCCATCTCGCTGTGCGAGTAGCCGCCGTAGTACGCGAGTTGGACTGCCTGGCGCTGGAACTCGGTGAGCTTCGCGAGCGCCCGGCTGACGCGTTCGTGTTCGATCCGGATCTCGACCGACTCGGAGACCTGGTCGAAGCCGGCCTCGAAGTCGCGGATGCCGATCTTCGTGTCACGGTCGTGCGAGGACTGCGATGCCCGCACCCGGTCGACCGCTCGGCGGTGGGCCATGGTGAGGATCCAGCTCGCTGCGGTGCCGCGCTTGCGGTCGTAGCGGGTGGCTTGCTGCCAGACCTCGAGGAAGACCTCTTGCGTGACCTCTTCCGACTGTGCGCGGTCCCGGAGGAGCCTGGTCACGAGGCCGAGCACGCGGCCCGAGAGCACGTCGTACAGGTCGGAGAAGGCTGCCTGGTCGCCGGACGCCACGCGGGTGAGGAGGTCGTCTGGGGACGCCTGAGCCGGCTCGGTCGAGCTCCAGCTCTCGGTGTCACTGTCCACGATGGCAAGCATTGCAGGTTTCCCTCCTCTCGGTTGCGATCTGGCTGTGAGTCCTGTCCGACCACGCGTTCGGGTCTCGTGGTCGGGACAGTGGTGCAGGACAGCACGAGGGCCCGCGTGACCCGCAGGGAATTGACCGCCAGGGAGCGGACCGGGTCTCGCGGGACCCTCGCTGTCGTGACCGGCTCATCGCCTGTCACGGTGATGATTCGGCACCCTCGCCCAACCGGATTGGAGCGGTTCTCACGGCTTGTCGCTGGGGCGTGCTCGGGGCACGCCCGGCGTCGGTTCTGTCCACCGAGAGTGAACAGGGTCGTGTGCACGGCCGCGGTCTCGTAGAATCGATGTCGCCGGGCCGCAGCAAGCCCCGGGCTCCAAAATTCGCCGCTTCGAGCGGCCTCGCGCCGAGAGGCGCTTCTGCGGCCCGGTTCTTCTCTGCCCGCTTCGTGCGTGCGCGTTCCGTGCCCGCTTCTCGGGTGCGCGTTCCGTGCCCGCTTCGTGCGCGCGCGTCGCGTGCGTGCGTGTCGCGTGCCCGGTGGGCGTCGTCGCGGTCGGGCCAGGAGGCGCGGTGCGGGTCCGCCCCGCGGCCCGCTCAGTCCAGGCTGTCGCGGCGCCAGAGCGACGCCGCCTCGGTGAGGTCGGCCGCCAGTTCCGACAGGCGCAGCGCGCGCGTCGTGAGCTCGGACGCCCGGTCCCCCGCCGTGAGGTCCGCCTCGTCGGCAACCGCGGTCGCTCCCGCTGCCGTGAGCCGGCAGAACGCGGCACCGCGGTCGAGCGCCACAGCGAGGTCACCCGTGTAGAGGCCGTGCAGGATCCGGTCCGCCAGCGTCAGGATCTCCGCCGGTCCGGTCGGCTGCTCCGCGCCCGCGACGGCCTGGTCGATCGTGCCGATCCGCTCCGTGCCGCGCGCGAAGAGGTACGCGATCTCCTCCGGGTTCTGCCGGATGACGGTGCGGACGAGGTAGATCCGCCACAGTGCGCCCGGGAGCGTGTGCGCCCCCACCCGCGCCCACAGCTCGGCGATGGCGTCGATGCCGTGCACGTCCGTGTAGGTCACCAGGCGCTCGACGACCGCCGGGTCCGGGTCCTGCCGCACGCGGTGGAGCAGGGCGTTCGCGGTCTCGTGCGCGACGCGGTTCACCACGGCCGGGTCCTCGCCGCCCTGGATCGCGGCGAACTCCTGGTCGGTGAAGTGGACGGGACGGTGGTGATCGCGAGGCACCGCGTCAGTGTAGGCACGGCCGGTGACGCGCCCGCCCTCCGTTCGCCCAGAACGCAACCGCTCCGTCGCGCGTACGGTGTCTGATCGGGAGGCGCTCCTCCCGCACGCGAAGGAAGAGGACTCCCATGAACCCCCTGCTCATCATCCTGGCCGTGATCGCGGTCATCCTGCTGTTCGTCGGTGGCTTCACCGCGAGCCTGAAGTTCCTGCTCTGGGTCGGCCTCGTGCTGCTCATCGTCGCGGTCGTGCTGTGGCTCGTCCGCACGCTCACCGGGCGTCGCAGCTGACCCGTCCCCTCGGTTCTTCCCGGAGGCCCTCACCCGCTAGCCTTGCGGGTGAGGGCCTCTAGCTCAGTTGGTAGAGCACCGGACTTTTAATCCGAGGGTCGTGGGTTCGAGCCCCACGGGGCCCACATCGTGTTCCGATGTCGCGCCCACCGAACGTGACCGTTCCTTGGCTTGGCCGGGCTTCCCGTAGGATCGTCGGCATGCGCGATCGCCCAACCGGCAGGATCGGCTCACTGGACGGACTCCGCGGCGTCGCTGCCGCCGTCGTCGTCGTCCACCACGCCTTCCTCTCGATCCCGACCCTCTCGGACGGCAACTACCGCCGCGACGTCCCCGACTGGGCGAGCTGGATGGTGTACTCCCCCGCCCACCTCGTGTGGGCCGGCAGCGAGGCCGTCTTCGTCTTCTTCGTGCTGAGCGGCTTCGTCCTGACCCTCCCGGCCCTCCGCCGGTCGCAGGACTGGATCGCCTACTACCCGAGCCGGCTCGTCCGCCTCTACCTGCCGGTGGTGGCGTCGATCGCACTCGCGCTCGTGTTCTTCTTCCTCGTGCCCCGGCAGGACCAGCCGCACCAGTCGTTCTGGATCAACCGGCACGCCGAGCCCTTCACCCTGCACGGCCTCGTGAACGACCTCACGCTCCTCGCTCCGACGCTCGTGAACAGCCCGCTCTGGTCGCTCACGTGGGAGGTCCTCTTCTCCCTGCTGCTGCCGCTCTTCGTCTCGATCGCCGCGGTGACCCGACGCTGGTGGTGGGTGACCGCCATCGTCGCCGTCTTCCTGTCGGCACTCGGCGAGTACGAGCACTCGAAGTGGCTGATGTACCTGCCGATGTTCCTGCTCGGCTCCGCGCTCGCGGCCGGCTGGGAGCGCCTGCCGGACGTCCCGACGCTGCTCGGCTGGGTCCTGCTCGTGGTGAGCCTGCTCGGCATCACCGTGAAGTGGTGGCTGCCGACGACGGCGTGGTGGTCCCCCGTGCTGCCCGCGATCATCCTCGCCTCGGCCGGCACGATCGTCGTGCTCTCCGGCAGGTGGTTGCCCGCCGAGCGCTTCCTGCTCGGTGCGATCCCCCGCGAGCTCGGACGGCTCTCGTTCAGCCTCTACCTCGTGCACGAACCCATCACGGTGTCCGTCGCGAACCTCCTCCCGCGTGCCCTGCCGTCCTGGCTGGTCCTCGTCGCGATCCCGATCGGCATCGGCGTCGCCTACGTGTTCTCGCGGCTCGTGGAACTGCCGGCGCACCGCTTGGCGAAGCACATCGCGAAGTCGCTCTCGAGCCGTCCACCCGTCCCGCAGGCTGTCTGACGGTTCAGCACCTCGCCGGGCGGGTGTCCGGGGGCACGGATGCTGAGCACCTACAATCCCGGTGTGGCTCGACGAACCGACGGCGGTGTGCCCGGCGGCTCCCGTCGGTCCACCGCGCAGACCAGGCGCCGACGAGCGGTCCCCGCGATCGCCCTCGGCGCCATGTGCCTCGGCATCGCCGGGCTGCTCGTCATGCTGCCCGCCGTGTCCGACGCCTGCCAGCCGGTGCCCGCGACGTCCGACTTCTCGGCTGAGCAGGTCGCGGACGCGATCGCCCCGGGCTCCGACGTCCTCATCGTCGGCGACTCGTACACGACGGGTCGCGGTTCCTACGACGACGTGCACGGGTGGGCGCAGGACCTCGTGTCCGAGCGGCAGTGGGACGCGACCATCAACGGCTACCCGGGCACCGGCTACGTGAACCCCGGCCGCGGTCGCTCGTCGCGCGCCGTCTACCTGTCCCGGATCGAGCAGCGGGCAGCGCTCACGCCGGACCTCGTCATCGTCCAGGGCAGCCAGAACGACTGGCTCACCGACTCCGCCACCCTCGAGAAGACCGTCGAGCGGACGCTCCGGCAGGCCGAGGTGCAGTGGCCGGACGCGGTCGTGGTGGCGATCGGCCCGTCGGCACCCCAGCCGCGCGCCGAGGCCACGACCGGCATCAACGACGCGGTGTCCGCCGGCGCCAGCGCCGTGGGCGTCCCGTACATCGACGCGATCGACGGGCAGTGGTTCACCGCGATGAACAGCGGCAGCTACGCCGCGACGGACCAGCAGCACCTCAACGACGCCGGGTACCTGTACCTCGCGGGCAAGATCGACGCCGAGCTCGAGCAGCTCGCGACGCAGCCCGACGGCGAACAGTGCCTCTGAGCACTCGACCGGGGTACAAGTCGTCCTCAGGAGCCTCAGGGTGGTTCCACTGCACAGTTCAGTCCGCGTTCAGCCGACTGTTGGGCTCCCGCCGATAGTGTCGTTCCCGGATCCGATCGACGGATCCTGCAGCACCGCACCATCGCAGAACGAACGGGGTACACCGTGATCGAGCCCATCGAAGCCACGCAGACCAGCACCACCGGTGACGCGCGCCGCATCGTCGAGCTCGCAGCAGCGACCAACACGACGATGAGCAACGAGCTCCTGCTCGACACGCTCCGCCGGAACGCCCAGGTCACGACCCGCCACATCCGCAAGGACTTCGTCGAGGTCGCGACCGGCACCGCGGTGCTCGGCTACGTCTGCCGGCAGCGCAAGGACTTCATCGCCCTCCGCGGGGACGACCCGGCGTGGGCGCACGAGGTGGGCCGGTACGCGAGCGAGTCCCTCGCGGTCGAGGCGCTGCGCATGCGTCGCGCCTGACCCTCCCGGACGAACGACGAAGGCCGCCCCACCTCGGGGCGGCCTTCGTCGTGTCCGGCGCGGACCAGCCGCGGGTGTCCCACCGCCCGACCGAGTCTCGGCTCCGCGGACAGATCCGCGGCGCGGGACACGCGAAACTGTCCGCCGGGCCGAGTCTCGGCTGCGGGCCGACCGCGCCCGGGTCAGGACCAGACGCGGCGGATGCCCCAGCTGCCGGTCCAGGCCTCGTCGGGCTCGAGCCAGCGCAGCCCCTCCCCGGAGTTGAGCGCGTCGGCCGGCGCCGTCATCGGCTCCACCGCCACGGCCAGCCCGGTGCCGCCGCCACGGGGGAACTCGCGGGAGGTGAACACCTGCACGTACGGGAACGACCCGTCCTGCCAGAGTTCGACGCCGTCGCCCTCCGGCCCGTGCATCGTCGTGCGGCGGATGCCCTCGGCGTCGGGTGTGACGTCCGTGTAGGCGGTGTCGAGGTCGGCGTCACCGGCGCGGACACCGGAGCGCAGGTCGAACGGGGTGCCGTCGACGGCCACGGTGCCGTTCGGGATCTTCCGCTCGTCCACGGTGAACGCCGTCGCCGCGTCGAGCCGGACGACGAGGTCCTCGGCGGGGGTGTCCCCGGCGCGGAGGTACGGGTGCGCGCCGATCGCGAACGGCGCACGCACGCCGGAGCGGTTCACGACCTCGTGCGTCACCCGGATGCCGTCGTCGACGAGCTCGTGGTGCACGCGGGTCTCGAGCGTGAAGGGCCAGCCGTGCTGCGGGTGGATCGTGGCTTCCTGGACGATGCCGGACTCGGTCTGGGAGACCACGCGGTACGGCGCGAACCGGAGCAGCCCGTGCGAGGCGTTGCCGTACTTCGGCTCGGAGACGTCGAGCTGCTGCCGCTTGCCGTCGAGTTCCCACACGCCGCCGGCGACGCGGTTCGGCCACGGCGCGAGCACGATCCCGTTCGCCCCGGGCGGCTGCGACGTGACGGGGAACGGCTCGGTGAGGTCGAACCCCGCGACGCGGAGTTCCCGGATGCCGGCCGCCACCTCGGTGACGATCGCCTCGACGACCCCGTCGGGTCCGGCGTGGCGGAGGTGGTACTGCCCTCCGGTGGGAGCTGCGGTCATGAGGTACGGGTCCTTCCCGGTGCGGATGGTGCGGATCGTGCGGATGGTGCGGGTGCTGCCGGCTCGTCCGCCACGACCACCTCGACGCCGGCCGCCCGGATCGGGGCGACCTGCTCCGCCGTGGTCTCGGCGGTGACGACGACGTCGATGTCCTCGAGCGCGCGGACGACCCCGATGTGGGCCCGGCCGAACTTCGACCCGTCCGCGACCACGACCGTACGCCGAGCCGCGGCCGCGAGCATCCGCTTCGCCTCGGTCTCGGGCAGGTTCACGTTGGTGAGGCCGTGCGCGACGTCGACCCCGGTGCCGCCGAGGAACACGAGGTCCGCGGCGATCATCGGCAGCAGGGTGCCGTTGAACGGCGCCACGAGGGAGTGCTGCAGCGGACGGAGCGTCCCCCCGGTGACGATGACGGTGAAGCGCGGGACGGCGGCCTCGAGCACGAGCGCGGTCGTCAGCGAGTTCGTGACCACCGTGACGTCGACGAGGTCCTCGCGGGCGACCAGTGCCGTCGCCACGGCGGCGGGCGTGGTGCCGACGTCGAGCACGACGCACTGCCCGGAGCGCACGAGCGCCGCCGCGGCGCGGCCGATGGCGGCCTTGGCCACCTGGTGCTCGACGGCGGTCTCCTCGAAGGGGCGCTCGGTGGAACCGGCCCCGAGGCGGACGGCACCGCCGCGGACCCGCCGGATCCGCGCCTCCTGGTCGAGCAGGGAGAGGTCCTGCCGGACGGTCACCTCGCTGGTGCCGAGGGCCGCTGCCAGGGCGGCCGTGCGGACGAGTCCGGGCGCGCCCTCGACGATCGAGACGATGCGGTCCTGCCGCAGCGGCGCGGGGAGCGCGCCGGCCAGGAAGGAGAGGTCGTCGTCCGTCATGCCACCAGTTTCGCGTGCTTACGAACACTTTCGCAATGCTTCGTGGAGCCGCTAGGGTTGTGCGGTGATCACCAAGCGCGTGACGAAGCTCGCGGACGGACGCGACCTCTTCTACTTCGACGACGCCGACTCGACGCTGCCCGCAGAACGCAGCATCGACCAGCGTGTCCTCGACCCGCGGCCGGAGACGGCGCGCATGCGGCAGGACGTCCTCACGGGCGAGTGGGTGTCCATCGCGGCGAGCCGGCAGAACCGCGTGTTCCTGCCGCCGGCCGACCAGGACCCGCTCGCGCCGCAGTCGGCGGAGAACCCCTCCGAGATCCCGAGCCGCTACGACGTCGCGGTGTTCGAGAACCGCTCCCCGTCCTTCGGCCCGATGCTCGCAGGACCCGACGGGGCGGACGACGCCCCGCCGTCGCTCGACTCCCTGACCGAGGTCGGGCTGAACCGGCAGTTCCGGAGCGTCGGGCGGTGCGAGGTCGTCTGCTTCTCGCCCGCGACCGAGGGCTCCTTCGCGTCGATCTCCGAGTCACGCGCCCGCACCGTGGTCGAGGCGTGGGCGGACCGCACGGCGGCGCTGTCCCAGACGCCCGGCATCCAGCAGGTCTTCCCGTTCGAGAACCGGGGCGAGGCCATCGGCGTCACACTCCACCACCCGCACGGGCAGATCTACGCCTACCCGTACGTCACCCCGCGCACCCAGCGCCTGCTCGAGAGCATCGAGCGGTTCGGGCCGGACCTGTTCGAGCAGCACCTCGCGAACGAACGTGCCTCCGACCGGGTCGTCCTCGCCGGCGAGCACTTCACCGCGTTCGTGCCGTTCGCCGCACGCTGGCCCATCGAGATCCACATGCTCCCGCACCGGCACGTCCCCGACTTCGCCGGGCTCACCGACGCCGAGAAGGACGAGCTGGCGCACATGCACCTGCGGCTCACCCGCGGGATCGACAAGCTCTACGGCGACCCGACGCCGTACATCGCCGCGTGGCACCAGGCGCCGGTGCACACCGGCCGCGACACCGTGCGGCTCATGCTCCAGATCACGTCCCCGCGTCGCGCGGCGGACAAGCTCAAGTTCCTGGCCGGCAGCGAAGCCGCCATGGGCGCGTGGATCGGGGACCTCGTCCCCGAGAAGGCGGCCGAGTTCATCCGAGGAGGGATCGAACGCGCATGACGTTCCAGCAGGTCTACGGGTACGAGCCCGCGGTGCGGTACTCCGCGCCCGGCCGGGTCAACCTCATCGGCGAGCACACCGACTACAACGACGGGTACGTGCTGCCCTTCGCGATCGACCGTCGCACGACCGCCTCGATCGCCCCTCGGGACGACCGGCAGCTGCGCGTCGCGTCGGCGTTCGACGCGGGCACCGTCGTCGAGCTCTCCCTCGACGAGCTCGCGCCCGAGCGCATGGACGGCTGGTCGGCGTACGTCCTCGGCATCGCGTGGGCACTCCGCGAGCAGGCGGGCGCGGACCTCACCGGCAAGACCGGCTTCGACGTCTTCATCGAGTCGGACGTCCCGGTCGGTGCCGGGCTCTCGTCGAGCGCCGCGATCGAGTGCGGCGTCGCACTCGCCTTCAACGACCTGTGGGAGCTCGGGCTCGACCGGAAGACCCTGGCCCGGGTCGGCCAGTACTCCGAGAACCACGCCGTCGGCGCCCCCACCGGGATCATGGACCAGTCCGCGTCGCTGCTCGGGGAGCAGGACGCGGTCGTCTTCCTCGACTGCCGCACGCTCGACACCGCCGTGGTCGACCTGGCGCTCGAGGCGAACGGGCTCGAGGTCCTCGTCGTCGACACCCGCGTCGAGCACGCACACGCCACCGGCGGCTACAAGGCCCGACGCGAGTCGTGCGAGCACGGTGCGGCCGTGATGGGTGTCGAGGCGCTCCGCGACCTGTCGGTTGACGACCTGCCGCGCGCGCAGGAACTCCTCGACGACGAGACCTTCCGCCGTGTCCGGCACGTCGTGACCGAGGACCAGCGCGTCCTCGACACCGTCCGCACGCTTCGCGAGCACGGGCCGCGGGCGATCGGGTCCCTGCTGGTCGCGTCGCACGAGTCGATGCGGGACGACTTCGAGATCTCAGTACCGGAGCTCGACCTCGCGGTCGCGACCGCGATGGAGCACGGTGCGGTGGGCGCGCGGATGACCGGTGGCGGCTTCGGCGGTGCGGCGATCGCGTTGGTCGACCAGGAGGCGCGGCACACGATCGCAGACGCGGTCACCGCCGCCTTCGCCGCGGCCGGGTACCGCGAGCCGACGGTGTTCACGGTGCACGCCGCGCAGGGCGCCCGGCGCGACTGACTCGCCGGGTCCCGCGGGCCGACCGGGGCCGCGGGTCAGCGGGTCGCGTGCCCCGTGGTGACGGTCACGCCGCCCCACGGGAAGCCGTGCGGGTGCAAGACCTCGTGGTCGATCTGGTCCATCACGACGTGCCCCTGCCACACGGTGTAGATCAGCACGCCGACCACGACCACCACCGGGACGGCCAGGTACGCCGCGAACCGGACGACGTCGCCGAGCGACCGCTTGCCGAACCGCGCGAGCATCGGCGGCAGGAACACCCCGACAACGACCACGAGGAGCAGGACGGCGATCGCGGCGGGCGCTGTGTGTCCCTCGGCCTGCACGGTCGGCGGCGCGCTCGACAGCGGGTTGCCCGCGTTGTCGATCCAGTGACCGTCGCCGTCCGTCCCGCCGTACTCCGACGAGACGGACCACATCGTGAGCGTCGGGTACGACAGGAGCGCGACGGCCCCGATCAGCACGAGGCCCCGCGCTCGCGGTCGCAGCTTCCGTCCGGCGTGCGCCATCACGGGCGCGGTCTGCACGTTCTCCCCCATGTGCGAGACCGTAGCACCGCGGTCGACGCTCACGGCGCGCCCTCGAGTCGCTGGATCGACCAGGAGACGTCGCCGATCGTGAACGGGTGCAGGTCGCCGTGCGCGACGGCCCAGTACACCCACTGCCACTGCACGATGAACAGCACCCACACCAGTACGGTCACCCCGACCACCCCGGCCAGACCGAGCGCGAGCACGCGGTCCTGGTCCCACCGTGCGGCACCGCGCCGAGCGACCCCGACGACGAAGCCGGCCACCGCGAAGCCGACGGTGAGGAGCACCCACCCGCTCCACGGCCGGGCCTCGAACTGCACGAAGCCGAGTTCGTGCACGTCCGTGCTGCCGGGCAGTCGCGGCTGAGCGGACCAGTTCTGTCCGAGGACCTGCAGGAACAGGCACAGCAGCGTGATCCAGACGAGCTTGCGGGCGTCCTTCGTGAAGAGCGACTCGCGTGCCCGGGGCTCCGCGGCGGAGGTGGTCATGCCCGAACGGTAGCGCGGTGCCGGCCGCGGCAGAAGCGCCCGTCCGGGGCACGCCCCGGACCCGGCCACCTCGGGCCCGGGCGGACATGGCGGCGCCGACCCGCGCCTCCCGACCGTGCTTCGTGAGCAGAAATGGTCGGGTTCCGCGACGGGACCCGACCATTTCTGCTCACGAAGCAAGCCGCGCGCTAGTGCAGATGGCGCTCGGCGGCCTCGACGACGTTCTTCATCAGCATCGCGCGGGTCATCGGGCCGACACCGCCGGGCGTCGGCGACAGGAAGCCCGCCACCGAGGCGACCGCGGGGTCGACGTCGCCCCGGAGGCGAGCCTTGCCCGTCTCCGGGGAGACCACGCGACTGATGCCGACGTCGATGACCGCCGCACCGGGCTTCACCCAGTCCGGCTGCACGAGCCCCGCGACACCGGCCGCGGCGACGATGATGTCCGCGCGGCGGCACTCTGCGGCGACGTCCTCGGTGAGGGAGTGGGTGAGGGTCGCGGTGGCCTCGAGCCGGGTGAGGAGCAGCCCGAGCGGACGACCGACCGTGAGCCCCTGCCCGATGATCGTGACGTGCTGCCCCCGGATCGGGACGTCGTACGCCTCGAGCATCGCGACGATGCCGCGCGGGGTGCACGGCAGGGGCGCGTCGATCGTGCCGGCACCGCCCGGGACGGCGAGCACGAGCTCACCGAGGTTGGTCGGGTGCAGGCCGTCGGCGTCCTTCGCCGGGTTCATCAGCTCGAGCATCGGGATCGGGTCGATCCCCTGCGGCAGCGGGAGCTGCACGATGAACGCGGTGACCCGGGGGTCGTCGTTCATCTGCAGGATCGCTGCCCGGATGTCGGCGGCCGACGCGGTCTCGGGCAGGTCGATGCGGACCGAGTCGAGCCCGATCTGCGCCGAGTCGCGGTGCTTGCCCGCGACGTAGGACACCGAGCCCGCGTTCTGGCCGACCATGATCGTGCCGAGCCCGGGGCGGAACCCGTGGTCGTGCAGCCGGTCGATGCGGACCTTCAGGTCGTCGAGCGTGCGGGCGGCGAGGGCGGTGCCGTCGATGCGGACGGCACTGCCCTCACCCGCCCAGCGCTCGCGCGGCAGCGGCGCGGGCGACGGGGCGGCGCCGCTCACGCGTAGAGCGGGAACGCGTCGGTCAGGGCCTTCACCCGGGCCGAGAGCGCGTCGATGTCGGGGTTCGGCATGAGGGTCAACGCGATGATGTCCGCGACCTCGGTGAACTCCGCGTCGCCGAAGCCACGGGTGGCCAGCGCCGAGGTGCCGATGCGGACACCCGAGGTGACCATCGGCGGGCGCGGGTCGAACGGCACGGAGTTGCGGTTCACGGTGATGCCGACCTCGTGCAGGAGGTCCTCGGCCTGCTTGCCGTCGACCTCGGACGTGCGGAGGTCCACGAGCACGAGGTGCACGTCGGTGCCACCGGTGAGGACGTCGATGCCCGCAGCCTTCGCGTCGTCGGCCGTCAGCCGTGCGGCGAGCGCCTGTGCACCGCGGATCGTGCGCTCCTGGCGCTCCTTGAACTCCGGGGTGGCGGCGAGCAGGAACGCGGTGGCCTTGGCGGCGATCACGTGCATGAGCGGACCGCCCTGCTGGCCCGGGAACACGGCCGAGTTGAGCTTCTTGAAGAGCGACTCGTCGTTGGACAGGATGATGCCGGAGCGGGGGCCGCCGAGGGTCTTGTGCACCGTCGAGGACACCACGTGGGCGTGCGGCACCGGGGACGGGTGCAGGCCGGCGGCGACGAGACCGGCGAAGTGCGCCATGTCCACCCAGAGCTTCGCGCCGACCTCGTCCGCGATCTCACGGAACTTCGCGAAGTCGAGCTGGCGCGGGTAGGCCGACCAGCCGGCGATGAGGACCTTCGGCTGGTGCTCGATGGCCTTCGCGCGGATGTCGTCGTAGTCGACCTCGAACGTCTCCGGGTCGACGCCGTACGCGACGGCGTTGTAGATGCGGCCGGAGAAGTTGAGCTTCATGCCGTGGGTCAGGTGACCGCCGTGCGCGAGCTCGAGGCCGAGGATGGTGTCGCCGGCGGACGCGATGGCGTGCAGGACGGCCGCGTTCGCGGTCGCACCCGAGTGCGGCTGGACGTTGGCGTACTCGGCGCCGAAGAGGGCCTTCGCGCGGTCGATGGCGAGCTGCTCGGCGACGTCGACGTACTCGCAGCCGCCGTAGTAGCGCTTGCCCGGGTAGCCCTCGGCGTACTTGTTGGTGAGCACGGAGCCCTGCGACTCGAGGACGGCGCGCGGCACGAAGTTCTCCGACGCGATCATCTCGAGGGTGTCGCGCTGGCGGCCGAGCTCCTGCTCGAGGACGCGGGCGATCTCGGGGTCGACCTCGTTCAGCGGGGCGTTGAAGGCGGTGTTGATGGCTGCGGGGGGCAGATCGGTGATGGACACGGGACTCCTCGTTGTCTGTTCCGTCGCGCACGCGCACGACGAGGTGGACGGGTGGGCGCGGCCCAGGCGTACGGCCGCGCACCGTGTCAGGTGTCGCTCCCCGATGGTGACCCATCCAACGCCAGTCGCGACCCCCCGATCGTACCGAGCGAGCAGGTTCGTGTCACCCTGGGTGCATGACCCTGTTGACGCCCGACGTGGACGAGCGCACCGACGCCCGCACGAGCGTGCGACCGGACACGCCGTGGGTCGCCGTCGTGTGGGACGACCCGGTGAACCTCATGTCCTACGTGACCTACGTCTTCCAGCAGTACTTCGGCTTCCCACGGGCGAAGGCGGAGCGACTCATGCGCCAGGTGAACGACGAGGGACGCGCGATCGTGGCGACCGGCCCCCGCGAAGCGATGGAGGCCCACGTCGAGGCCATGCACGGGTACGGGCTGCAGGCCTCGGTGGACAGGGCGCCCGCTCCGTGATCCCGTTCGTCCGCCGTGCCGACGGCGTGCACCTCGCCATGTCCTCCGGCGAGCGCGGCGTGCTCACGTCGCTGACCGAACAGCTGCAGCAGGTGCTCGACGGGGACCTCGCATCCGACCCGGTCGCGGCGCGGATGTTCCCGGACGCCTACCGCGACGACGCCGAGGCGAGCGCGGAGTTCCGGCGGTGGACCGAGTCGGACCTGGTGGCGAGGAAGACCGAGAACGCCCGGGCCGTGCACGCGTGGCTCACCGGGGCACGGGACGGCGCCTTCGAGACCTCGGACGAGCAGGCCTGGCTGCGCTGCCTGACGGACCTGCGGCTGACGATCGCGGACCGGCTGGGGATCGTGGACTCCGCCACGGAGGAGCAGTCGTCCACCGCCGACGCGGGCGTCGGCCTGCGGGACGTCTACGACTGGCTCGGGTACGTGCAGGAACACCTGGTCGAGACCCTGACCGGTCCGCGGTGAGCGTCGCCTTCCGCCCCGTCGACGGTGACGACCTGGAGGCGCTGCTCGCCTTCTCGACGGACGAACCGGTCGCGTGGATCGGTGCGGACCGGTACCGGGCCGAGTCCGCCACGGGGAACTACCGCCCGGAGTGGTCGTGGCTGGCCCTGCGGGACGGTCGCCCCGTCGGCCGTGCGCTCTGGTGGGGCGGCGCGGACGCCACGGCACCGTCGACACTCGACGACCTGCTCATCGCACCGGGGTCGTCCGACCCCGACGAGCGCCGGGAGATCGCCGCCGGACTCATCGCCGCCGGGGCCGCCGCGTTCGGTTCGCTGCCGGAGTGGATCGTCGACGTCGCGGTGGACTGGCACACGGACGACGACGCCGTCGCGGCCGTGCGGTGGCGGACGGAAGCGGCCCGTGCCGCCGGACTCGGACGGATGACCGAGCGGGTCAGCGTCGCGCTCGAACAGCCGGGCGCTCCCGCGACGGGGTCGGTGTCGACGCCGGCCCTGCGGTTCCGCGGCGGCGACGACGCCGAGTTCGTGGACCTCTTCGCGCGCGTCGCGGTCGGGAGCCTCGATGCACACACGCTGGCCTCCGTCGCCGAACTGGGCTCGCGGGGTGCGGCCGCCGACGACCTCGCGTTCTACCGGTCGCTGCCCGGATCACGGGACGGGTGGCGGATCGCCCTCGACGCGGAGGGGCTCGTCGTCGGCTTCGTCATCGCGACCCGGACGGCGTACGACGCGGCCGTCAGCTCCATCGGCGTCCTGCCGCAGCACCGGGGGCGCGGCATCGTCGACGGACTGCTGGCCGAGGCGGTCCGGGTGCACGCCGCTGCCGGTGCACCGCGGGTGGTCGGGACGACGGACGCGACGAACACCCCGATGCGTCGGGCGTTCGAGCGTGCGGGGTTCGTGGTGACGAAGCGGCGCATCGTCTTCGAGCCCTGAGTTCAGAAGGCAGCCTTGCAAGTTCGCCTGTCGAAGTAGTACCGTGACGGTATGGAATCGGACGGTGACGGCTCGGACGTGCTCGCCGGTGCGCTGCTGACGCTGTACGGCAAGATCCGCCGCACGACCCTCGTCGGCAAGGTCGACGACGTCACGGCCTCGCAGTCCGCCGCACTCGGTCGACTCGTCCGCGACGGCGCGACCACGACGGCCGAACTCGCCCGCGCCGAGGGCGTCCGGCCGCAGTCGATGGGCGCGACCGTCCAGGCGCTCGAGGACCTCGGCCTCGTGACCCGCACGCAGGACCCGACCGACGGGCGCCGGACCATCGTCGCCGCGACCGACGCCGGCCGCACCGCACGCGACGAGTCCCACCGCGCCCGGACCCGCCTGCTCGCCGAGCGCCTCGCGACGCTCGACCCCGACGACCGTGCCACGGTCGCCCGCTCCCTCCGCATCCTCGAACCCCTCGTCGAACCGTGACCACCAGGAGGGGCGACCCGCGTCGACCGACGCGAGCCGCGCCTCCTGGCCGTCACGACGCGACCCCCTCGCAAAGGCAGCCGACCACGTCCACCGCAACCGCCTCCACACCCGTCTCCCCGTCGACCGGCCCCGGCGGCAGCGGCTTCGGTCCGAAGCTCCTCGTGCCGGTCCTGGTCGGACCGCTGCTCAACCCGATCAACACGACGATGGTGTCGGTCGCCCTCGCGCCGATCTCCCGCGACCTCGGGATCGGTGCCGCGCAGGCGATCTGGCTCGTCGCGGCGCTGTACCTCGCGAGCGCCATCGCGCAGCCGACGATGGGCAAGCTCGCCGACCGGTTCGGTCCGAAGAAGGTGTTCCTGACCGGACTCGTCATCGTCGGGGTCGCCGGGATCGTGCCCGAGTTCCTGACCGGCTTCGGCGGCGCGGTGTTCGCGCGCGTGCTGATCGGCATCGGGACCTCGTCGGCGTACCCGGCCGCGCTGACGACCCTGCGCCAGCACTCCGCCCGCATCGGGAAGCCCACCCCGCCGCTCGTGCTCGGCGCGCTGTCGATCACGTCGCTCGTGTCCGCCGCCGCCGGGCCGCCCCTCGGTGGAGCGCTCATCGCCGCGTTCGGCTGGCACGCGATCTTCCTCGTGAACGTCCCGCTCGCCGCGTTCGGGATCGTCGTCTCCGCGCTGTGGCTGCCGTCCGACAAGCTCCGGCCGCGGACCGACGAGGACCTGCCCGTCCTCACCGCGCTCGACCCGTTCGGGATGCTGCTCATGACCGGCTTCGTGTCGGCGCTCCTCGTGTTCCTGCTCGACCTGTCCGCCGGACTCTGGTGGCTGCTCGGCACGGCGGTCGTGCTGCTCGTCGCGCTCGTGCTCTGGGAGCTCCGCGCCGTGCGGCCCTTCGTCGACGTGCGGATGCTCGCCCGGAACGGTGCCCTGTCGCGCACGTACATGCGGCTGTTCCTCGTCTACCTGCTGGCGTACACGATGACCTACGGCTTCTCGCAGTGGGTGCAGGACGTCGCGGGGTACTCGAGCGACGTCGCCGGGTACATGCAGCTGCCCGCGGCGATCGTCGCGGGAGTCGCATCGTTCCTCATCGCCCGGAAGACCGCCGTGCGGGGGCCGCTCATCGTCGCGGCCGTGGTGCCGATCGTCGGCGGGCTGCTCCTCCTGCTGCTCCACACCGGGTCGCCGGTGTTCCTGCTCGTCCTCGCGCCGGCGCTGTTCGGCGTGCCGCAGGCCCTGGCGTCCGTGTCGAACCAGGCGGCGCTCTACCGAGTCGTGCCGGCGGAGTACATCGGCACGGCGGCGGGGCTGTCCCGGACGAGCGTGTACATCGGGGCGATCGGGGCGTCCTCGCTGATCGGCGGGGTGTTCGGCCAGGCCCCGACGACGCCGGACCTGCACGTGCTGGCGTGGGTGATCGTGGGGGTCGCGGTGCTGTTGAGCGTCCTGACCATCGCCGACCGGGCGCTGTCGCGGCCGCTCCCGCGCTGACGCGGGGCGGCGCCCCCGCCGCCCGCGCCCGCGGACCCCACTTCGTGAGCAGAAATGGTCGGGTCACGTCACCGCACCCGACCATTTCTGCCCACGATCCCGCCCGAGGGCGCCCCCGCGCCTCCCGACAGCCCGATCCCGGTAGCCTGATCCGGTGACCGACCCGACCGCCCCGAGCGAGCAGACCCCCACGCACTGGACCCTCACGCTGGTCTGCGACGACCAGCCCGGGATCGTGCACGCCGTCTCCGGAGCCGTTGTCGCCGCGAGCGGGAACATCACCGAGTCGCAGCAGTTCTCGAGCGTCGACACGAACACGTTCTTCATGCGCCTCCAGGTCATGGCCCCCGTCGACCGCACCACGTTCGAGGCCGCGCTCGCCCCCGTCGCCGAGCGCTACGACGCCCGCGTCCAGCTCGACGTCGTCGGCCGGCCGCTGCGCACCCTCGTCCTCGTGTCGAAGGCCGGACACTGCCTGAACGACCTGCTGTACCGGCAGCGCGGCGGACAGCTCCCGATCGAGGTGCCGCTCGTGCTCTCGAACCACGCGGACCTCTCCGAGCTCGCGTCGTTCTACTCCGTGCCGTTCGAGCACCGGCCGGTGACGGACGCCGCGAGCAAGCAGGAGATGGAGCGCCGGGTGCTGCAGGCGGTCGAGGAGTACGACATCGAGCTCGTCGTCCTCGCCCGGTACATGCAGATCCTCTCGCCGGAGCTGTGCGCCGCGCTCGAGGGTCGTGCGGTGAACATCCACCACTCGTTCCTGCCGGGCTTCAAGGGCGCCAACCCCTACCGGCAGGCGCACGCCCGCGGGGTCAAGCTCATCGGTGCGACGGCGCACTTCGTGACGAGCGACCTCGACGAGGGCCCGATCATCGAGCAGAACGTCGTCCGCGTGGACCACACGAAGGACCCCGCCGAGCTGGTCTCGATCGGCCAGGACGAGGAGTCCCGCACGCTCACCCAGGCGGTGCGCTGGATCGCCGAGGACCGTGTCCTCCTCGACGGCGCCCGCACCATCATCTTCAAGTAGGCACCGCATGTCAGCACCGCAGTCCCCCGTCGATTGGGGCGACACCCCGGACCCGCACGCCGTCCGCCCCCGGAGGCTCGACGGCTGGACGGTGCTCCGCGTCCTGGTGTGCGCCTTCGGCCTGGTCTCGCTGGCGTACTGGGGCTACATCGCGTGGCCGTTCCCGATGCCCGGCATCCTGTTCATGATCGGCGCGCCGGTGTTCGCGGCGGTGGTCTGGTACCTGTTCCGGTCGCAGGCGTCGCCGATCGAGACCGACATCGTCGGCAAGACCATCGTCGAGGTCGCCCTCGTGATCGCGGCCGGCGGGTGCTGGATCTCGATCGGGCACCCGGTGGTGGGGCTGGTCTTCATCCTCGTGGCGGCCCTCTCCGGCGTGGTGCAGTTCCGCAAGGAGACCCGGTGAACGTCGGCGGCTCCGGCGGCCAGGAGGCGCGGCGCACCCTGATCCGCTCGGCCCACGTGGTCGACGCGGCCGGCTCCACGGCGGACGGCTGGGTCCTCGTCGTCGGTGACACGATCCACGCGGTCGGCTCCGGCCCCGAGGCACCGGCGGCGACCTCGGTGCACGAGGTCGTGGACCTCGGCGACGCCGTCCTGACGCCCGGCTTCATCGACCTGCACGGCCACGGCGGCGGCGGCACCGCGTACGAGGACGACTCGATCGCGGCCGCCCTCGAGGTCCACCGCTCGCACGGCACGACCCGCTCGGTCCTGTCCCTCGTCGCGAACCCGGTGCCCGCGCTGACCGCCTCGCTCCACCGCATCCGCAGGGTGATGGCCGACGACCCGCTCGTGCTCGGCGTCCACCTCGAGGGCCCCTTCCTCTCCCCGCACAACAAGGGTGCTCACAACGAGTCGTTCCTGATCGACCCGGCGCCCGGTCCGGTCGCGGACCTGCTCGAGGCCGGCGACGGCGTCGTCCGCCAGGTCACCATCGCGCCGGAGCTCGCCGGCGCCCTCGACGCGACCGAACGGTTCGTCGCCGCGGGCATCACCGTCGCCGTCGGCCACACGGTCGGCACGTACGACCAGGCCCGGGCAGCGTTCGACGCCGGCGCGACCCTGCTGACGCACGCGTTCAACGCCATGCCGGGCATCCACCACCGGGTTCCCGGGCCGATCGCGGCCGCCGTGGCCGACGACCGCGTGACGCTCGAGCTCATCCTCGACGGCGTGCACGTGCACCCGTCCGTGGCGTCGATGCTGCTGCGGGCGGCGCCGGGCCGCGTCGCCCTCATCACCGACGCCATGGGCGCTGCCGGCGCGGCCGACGGCTCCTACACGCTCGGGTCCCTCGCCGTGACCGTGACGGACGGGATCGCGCACGTCGCGGGGACGGACACCATCGCGGGGTCGACGCTGACGCAGGACGTGGCGCTGCGGAACGCCGTGACCCTCGCGGGACAGACGCTGCCGGACGCCGTGGCGGCGCTGACCAGCGTGCCGGCGGCGGCGCTGGGGCTCGGCGACCGGCTGGGTCGGCTCGCGCCGGGGTACGCCGCCGACCTCGTGGCGTCGACGCCGTCGTTCGAGGTCCAGCGGGTGTGGGGCGCGGGGCGCGAGCTGCGCTGACCCGCCGCGGCGCCTACCGGTCGACCGGCCGGCCCCGCACCCCGCTCGCCCAGGACGTGTCCGCCGTGTCCCCGACCCGCAGCGACAGCGTCCCACCGCGCGTCACGAACGACGCCGGCACCCAGGACTTCTCGAGCGTCCGGCCGTCCAGGCGTGCACCGTGGACGTACGGCTCCGTGCCGGAGGACCGGACGACGATCCGCTCCCCGCTCGACCGCCGGATGTCGACCGTGCTGAACGTCGGGCTGCCGATGAGCATCTCCGCCCGCCCCGGCGTCTGCGGGAACAACCCGATCGACGCGAAGACGTACCAGGCGCTCATCGTGCCGAGGTCGTCGTTGCCCGGCAGCCCGCTCGGCCCGGTCGTGTAGGCGTCGTCGACGACCCGACGCACGGTCTCCTGCGTCTTCCACGGCTTGCCGAGCGCGTTGTACATCCACGGCGTGTGGATGTCGGGCTCGTTGGTCGGGTCGAACTTCGTGGGGTCACCACCGGTCACCGCGAACGCGCCGGAGTTGTCGTGGAAGAAGGCGTCCAAGCGAGCCGCAGCGGCATCGTCACCGCCCAGCGCGGTCGACAGCCCGTGCACGTCCTGCGGCACGAGCCACGTGTACTGCGCGCTCGTCCCCTGCGCGAACCCGGTGCCGGTCGAGGGCGACCAGTCCGGCGTCCACGACCCGTCGGCCTGGCGAGCGGCCTGGTACCCGACGGCGGAGTTGAAGGTGTTCTTCCAGTAGCCACCACGGGCGCTGAACATCCGGGCGTCCGAGCGAAGCCCCAGCGACGAGGCCCAGTACCCGAGCGCACTGTCGGAGATCGAGTCCTCGAGGGTCTCGGCAGCGCCGCCCCAGCACGAGCAGTCGTCGTTCGCCGCGTAGTGCCGCTGCAGGTACTCGTCGAGCGCCGGTCGCTGCGCCAGGCACTGGCCCGGGCAGCCGATGTCGCTCTCGGCGTCGGCGTTCTCGACGGTCGCCTGGTGTTTCAGCGAGGCGTAGGCGGCTCGCACGTCGAAGTTCCGGACGCCCATGGCGTACCAGGTGGCGAGGGTCGCGGCCGAGGGGTCGCCCGTCATGACGTGCGTCGGCGCACCGAGGTGGAGCCAGCGGTCCCACACCCCGCCGTTCTGCTCGGCGAACCGCAGCATCGACTGCGCCATGTCCCCGGCGACGTCCGGTCGCAGCAGGGCGAGCAGCTGGATCTGTGCCCGGTACTGGTCCCACCCGGAGTACGTGCCGTAGACGGCCCGGTGTCCCCGGTCCATCCGGTGCACCCGCTGGTCCGGCCCGAGGTAGCGGCCGTCACGGTCGTTCAGCGTGTTCGGCTGCATGAGCGCGTGGTACACGGACGTGTACAGCTGGGTGGTCCGGTCCGCGGTGCCGCCACCGACGCGCAGGCGCGACAGTTCGCGGTTCCAGGAGGCGCGGGTGCCGGCCGCCACGCTGGCGACGGTCGAGCGCGGGGTCACCTCGCCGTCGCGGTTCGCGACGGCTCCTGCGGCGCTCACGTACGAGATGCCGATCTTCGCGTGCACCGTCGCACCGCGACGCGCGTCGAACCCGACCCACGCGCCGGAGCCGCGTCCGGCACGGTCGGCGCCGGTCAGGTAGCCCTCCCCGCCGGAGGAGGACGTGCCTCCTGGCCGGACCGTGCCGTCCTGCCAGGTGCCGGTGCTCGTGAACGCCCGGTCGAAGGTCGCCGTGAAGAACAGGCGGTAGTAGCTGCGGCGGTCGGGGTTCGTGGCCCCGCCCCCGTTCGCTCGGCGGCTGCAGAAGCCGCCGGTCAGGACGCTGCCGCTGACCGTGCGGGTCCGTGCGTCGACGCGGGTGGTCGCCGCCTCGCTGCCGTTGATCGAGTTCGAGGTGCGGAAGAGCAGGTTCGCGTCCTCGCCGGCCGGGAACGCGAACTCGCCGACGCCGGCACGCGTGGTGACGGCGAGGTCGGTGCGGACGCCGTTGTCGAGGCGGACCGTGTAGCGACCGGGGCTCGCGGACTCGTCGTCGTGCGAGTACCCGGCGGCGTAGACCGCGTCGGTGGAGTCGGACGACGGCGAGGTCGTGACCGGTGTGGTGACGGGCATGATCGGCACGTCACCGGCGGCCCCCGGCGCGCAGCCCGCACCGTTGAGGTGCGTCAGGCTGAACCCCCGCAGTCGGTCGACGTCGTACGAGTAGCCGTTCGCGACCGGGGTCGAGGTCTGGTCGCCCGCGGTGCCGGTGGGGCTCCACTGGAGCATGCCGAACGGGGCGGTCGCGCCGGGCCAGGTGTTGCCGTCGCCGCTCGTCCCGATGAACGGGTCGACGTACCGGGCGGGGTCGGAGACGGTCCGGGCCGCCTGCCCTGCCTGCCCGGACGACGAGGCGACCGCCGGTGCGGCGACCATCCCCGTCCCGAGCAGGGCGGCGATCGTGGCCACCGCGGCGAGCGGCAGCGGGCGGAGGAGCGGGCGACGGTGCACGCGGGAACGGTTCACGCCCGCGACGCTAGACCCCTCGGACGGGGGACGCGCGATCGGTCACCGAGCGCTCCCCTGCTGTTCACGTCGATCGGCCGCCCCGCCCGCGCCTGCTTGGATGGACCCCATGCAGCACGGGGACGAGCACGCGCCGGGCGGTCGACGTCGCCCACCGCGGGCGATCGTCCTCGTGATGGCCGAGTACGGCGTCGGGGACTCGCCGCTCTGGTACCGCGGATCCTCCGAGGACGTCGGCCTCGTCGATCCGAACGCGGACGGCCTCGGACTCAGCACTGCCCTGCGGCACGACCTCGAGGCGTGGAACGACGTGTTCGACGCGCTGAGCGGGACGTCGTTCGAGTGGCCCTCGGCCGCCGTCCGTGACGCCCACCGGGTCGACGCGTTCACGCTCGCGAGCAGGGTGCAGCTCGAAGTCGGTGACGACGTCCACGTCTGGTGTGGCGCCGGCAGTGGGATCGACACCTTCCCCGTCGCGCACCCTGCCGTGGTGGCGCCCGCCGACCGCGTCGGCACCGAGGTCGAGTCCTGGAACGGCCGCCGCCGCGCCGAGGTCCTGTCCGCGCGCGCCGCCGGGCTCCGCGAGGGCACCGCGCTCGCGATCGTCGGGTGGCGCGCGCTGACCGAGCGGGCCGGGGGTCCGTTCGGTGACGCGGGGACCCGAGCACTGGGACTCCGCACGGCAGCACGCATCCAGGCCGACGTCGGCGTCCGGGCGCAGGTCGTCTCCTTCGCGGGCGCGAGCGGACCGTACACCCTCGCCGACGTCGACTGAGGTCCAGATCACACCCTCCGCTGCGAGGATGGCCCCATGAGCGTCATGGTCTCCCTCTTCGATGCGCACCGCACCCGCACCAGCGAGAAGTACACGGCCTACCCGCCGGACGTGCTGCCGATGTTCGTCGCCGAGATGGACAGCATGCTCGCCGAACCCGTGCGGGACGCCCTCGTGGCCGCGGTCACGAACGGCGACACCGGGTACGTCGGGCACGGGCGGGCGCTCCCCGAGGCGTTCGCCGACTTCGCCGAGGCCCGCTGGTCGTGGCGCCTCGACCCGGACCTCGTGCGGACCACCACGGACGTCTCGGTGGCTGCGGTGGAGACGCTCCGCCGGGTCATCGAGCTCGGGGACCAGGTCGTCATCATGCCGCCCGTGTACCCGCCGTTCTGGGAGTACGTCGCCGAGGCCGGCGGCTCCGTGACCGAGGTCCCGCTGATCGCACCCGAGGGCACCGCGGACCCGTTCGACACGACGGCCGGGTGGCGGATGGACCTCGACGGGATCGGCCGGGCGTTCGCGGACGGTGCCCGCACGGTGCTGCTCTGCAACCCGCACAACCCGCTCGGCCTGGTGCACGCACGCGAGGACCTCGCCGCCCTCGCCCGACTCGCCGCCGAGTGGGACGCCGTGGTCGTCTCGGACGAGATCCACGCGCCGCTCGTGCACGCGGACGCGACGTTCACGCCCTTCCTCGACTCCTGCCCCGAGGCAGCGGAGCTCGGGGTCACCCTGACGAGCGCGAGCAAGGCGTGGAACCTCGCGGGGACGAAGTGCGCCCTGATGGTCGGCGCCTCCGAGCGTGCCCGCGCCTGGTTCGACGGCATGCCCGGCGAGGTGGTCGAGCGCACCGGGATCCTCGGGTACACCGCGAGCGTGGCGGCGTTCAGCGAGGGCGGACCCTGGCTCGCGTCGCTGCTGACCGAGCTCGCCGCGAACCGCCGCACCCTGGCCGAGCGACTCGGTGACGTGCTGCCCGGCACCGGGTACCGGCAGCCGCAGGCGTCCTACCTGGCGTGGCTCGACCTGCGGGCGCTCCCGTGGGGTGACGACCCCGCAGCCCTGCTCGTCGACGAGGCGAAGGTCGCGCTCGGCAGCGGACCGGACTTCGGACGCCAGGGGGCCGGGTTCGCGCGACTCAACTTCGGGTGCTCGGCGGAGACCCTCGACGACGGACTCAGCCGCCTGCACACCGCGTTCGAACGACGCGCAGGCGGCTGATCCGCGGCCCTACTCGAACAGCTGCCAGGCCGGCTTGTTCGCGTACGTGTACGTGTAGTAATCGGCGAGCTTGAGGCCCGCCGCGGCTTCCTCGTCGACGACGACGGTGGCGTGCTCGTGCAGCTGCAGCGCGGACCCGGGGACGAACGACGACAGCGGCCCCTCGACCGCGGCGGCCACGGCGTCGGCCTTCGACGAGCCCTGGGCGACGAGGACGAGCTCACGGGCCTCGAGGATGGTGCCGAGCCCCTGCGTCATGCAGTGCGTCGGGACCTGGTCGAGGCTGTCGAAGAACCGGGCGTTGGCCTCGCGCGTGGACGGGGCGAGGGTCTTGATGCGCGTGCGGGACGCGAACGACGACGTCGGCTCGTTGAACCCGATGTGCCCGTTCGCGCCGATCCCGAGGATCTGCACGTCGACCCCGCCGGCGGCACGGATCGCGGCGTCGTACTCCTTCGCCGCGAACTCGAGGTCGGACGCGCGGCCGTCCGGGACCCGGACGCGGGAGGGCTCGAACCCGAGCGGATCGATGACGTCGCGCTGGATCACCGAGGCGTACGACTCGGGGTGCTCGAGCGCGATGCCGACGTACTCGTCGAGGGCGAACGCGCGGGCCTCGGCGAACGAGATCTCCCCCGCGTCGACACGACGCTGCAGGTCGGCGTAGATGCCCTGCGGGCTGGACCCGGTGGCGACACCGATGACGGCGGACGGCTTCTTCGCGACGACGGAGGCGATCTTGGCCGCGGCGACGCGACCGACCTCAGCCGGCGTGGGCAGGATGATGATCTCCACGGTGACAGCCTACTGGTCATGACCAGTCCGCGACAGGGCCCCGCGTCGGTAGCGTGGCGGCATGCCCACGCCTGACTTCGTCCTGTCCCTCCGCTCGAAGATCGGGAACGAGCCGCTCTGGCTCACCGGGGTCACCGCCGTCGTGACGCGCGGCGAGGGCCCGGACCGTGAGCTCCTCGTCGTGCGCCGGGCCGACAACCACGCGTTCACGCCGGTCACCGGCATCGTCGACCCCGGCGAGGAACCCGCGGTCGCCGCCGAACGCGAGGTCCTCGAGGAAGCCGACGTCGTCGCCGTCGCCGAGCGCCTCGCGTGGGTGCAGGTGCTGCCGGAGATGACCTACCCGAACGGTGACCGGGCGCAGTACCTCGACCTGGTGTTCGCCTGCCGGTACGTCTCCGGGGAGCCCTTCCCCGCCGACGGTGAGAACACCGAGGCCTTCTGGGCGCGGCTCGACGCGCTGCCGGAGATGCCCGCGACCATGCGGGCACGGATCGAGGCGGCCCTGTCCGACGACCCGGCCGCGCGCTTCCAGCGCTGACCCACGGGAGGCGCGGTGCGGGCCCGCACCGCGCCTCCCGTCCGTCAGATCGCGGCTACGCGAGCGGGGCGACCGCCACGGGCGCGCCGAGCATGCGCACGGCGACGGCCTCGCCGGCCGCACGACGGTCGCCCACCTCGTGCTGCACCGTCACCACGGTGTCGTCGTCGAGCCGGACCGTGGTGCGCCGGATCGACCCGAGGAAGCTCGAGGCCACGACCGTGCCGGTGACGCCCTCCGAGGCGAAGGCGACGTCCTCCGGGCGGACGTAGGCGAGCACCGGGCCGTCCGGCACCGAGGCGTCGAGCGCCGGGACGCTGAACCCGTAGACGAACACGTCGCCCCCACGCAGGTCCCCGCGGAGCCGGTTCGACTGCCCGACGAAGTCCGCCGTGAACGCCGAGGACGGGGACCGGTAGAGCTCCTCGGGCGTGCCGATCTGCTCGATGTCGCCGGCGTTCATCACCGCGATGCGGTCCGAGACGGCGAGCGCCTCCTCCTGGTCGTGGGTGACGAACACGGTCGTGATGCCGAGGTCGCTCTGGATGCGGCGGATCTCGTCGCGGAGGGTCACCCGCACCTTGGCGTCGAGCGCGGACAGCGGCTCGTCGAGCAGGAGCACACGGGGCCGGGTGACCAGGGCCCGGGCGAGGGCGACGCGCTGCTGCTGGCCGCCGGAGAGCTGGTGCGGGTAGCGGTCGGCGAACTCGGCGAGGTGCACCATGTCGAGCGCGTCGATGACCTGCTCGCGGCGCGCGGCGGCGGGGACCCGGCGCATCTCCAGGCCGAACGCGACGTTCTGCCGCACGGTCATGTGCGGGAACAGCGAGTACTGCTGGAACACCATGCCGATGTCCCGCTTGTCCACCGGGGTGCCCGCGACGTCGACGCCGTCGATGCGGATGGAGCCGGCGTCGATGGCCTCGAGGCCGGCGAGCGCCCGGAGCGCGGTCGTCTTGCCGCAGCCCGAGGGCCCGAGCAGCGACACGAACTCGCCGGGTTCGATGCGGAGCGACAGGCCGGCGAGGGCACGGTGGGCGCCGTAGTGCTTCTCGACGCCGTGCAGCTCGACGGTCGCGCCGTCGGTGGCGAGCGATGCGGGGGCGGCGGGGGCGGTGACGGTCATGCGGACTCCTTCGGGGCACGGCGACGGCGGGAGCCGACCCGGCCGATGACGACGAGCAGCACGAATCCGAAGACGAGTGCGCCCAGCGAGAAGATCGCGGCGACGTAGGGGTCGGTCGACTGCACGAGCAGGAGCGCCGTCTGGAACGTCGTGCGGGAGAGGAACGAGGCGAGGGTGTACTCGCCGAGGACGACCGTGATGGTCAGGAAGCAGGCGGCGGTGATGCCACGGCGGAGGTTCGGCAGGAGCACCCGCCACGTGACGGTCCACCACGACGCGCCGAGGGGCCGGGCGGCCTCGGAGAGCACGGCCATGTCCATCGCGGTGATGGCCGCGGCGATCGGTCGGAACGCGAAGGGCAGCGAGACGATGCCGATCGCGAACGACAGGGTCCACGCGCCCGAGCCGAAGACCTGGGCGACGACCTGGTACACGGGGATGAACCCGACGACGAGGACGACCACGGGGACGGTGATCGGCACGATGCACACGAACTCGAGGACCCGACGGAGCCGCGGGTACCGCAGTGCCGTGATGATCTGGGCCGGCAGCAGGACGAGCAGCACGATCCCCACGGTGATGAGCGCGATGAGCAGGGATGCCCCGAGGCCGTCGAACACCGGCTGGTAGGTCGCGGCGTTCACCGGGTCGACGAGCGCGCCGTAGTGCGCGAGCGTCAGGCTGCCGTCCGTCCCCTGGCGGAAGGTGAACTGCGCGAGGGCGACGAGCGGCACGGCGAACACGAGGCCGACCACGACGAGCACGATCGCGGCGGTGACCCGTGACGGGGCCGCGCCGAAGCGGCCGGGGCGAGCCGCGCCTCCTGGCCGACGACGAGACGACGGGCGCGACGGGCGGACCGGGGCGGCCGCGCTCATCGCTGCCACCTCGATGCCCGACGCTGCAGCAGCGAGTACGCGCCCATCACGACCGCCATCACGACGACCATGCCGAAGGCGAGCACACCGGCGACGTTCTGCAGCCCGATGATCGTCTCGCTCGTGAGCTGCGTGCGGATCGTGAGCGGCACGATCCCGCCCTGGGAGATCAGGGCCGCCGCGGTGGCGAACGACGAGAACCCGTTCGCGAAGAGGAGCAGCAGCGATCCCCAGAACGCCGGCGCGAGCACGGGCAGGCCGATGCGGCGCCAGTACGTCGCGCGGGAGGCGCCGAGGGTGGCGGCGGCTTCACCCCACTGGGTCTTGACGCCCTCGAGTGCGGGCATGAACGTGAGGACCATCAGCGGCACCTGGAAGTAGACGTAGGGGATGACGAGCCCGGGGACCGTGTAGAGGAAGGTGCCCTCGGCGTTGAGGTCGATGTGGAAGACGGACACCAACCACGTCGTGACGAGGCCCTGCGCGCCGATCGTGGCGATGAACGCGAACGCGAGCATGACGCCACCGAACTGGGCGAGGACGCTCGCGGCGGAGTCGATCACGGACCGGACGAGCCCGTCGGGACGGAGCGCGGCGAGCGCCCAGCACACGATCGCCCCGACGACGGCACCGATCACGGCGGACACGGCCGACAGGGCGAACGAGCCGCCGAAGGCACGGAGGACCGACGGGTCGGCGAACGCGGCGAGGTTGGCGAACGTGAACGCGCCGTCGCTCGTGAAGAAGCCGCTGCCGATCGCGACCACCGCGGGGACGGCCAGGAACAACAGGACGTAGGCGGCGAAGGGGGTGAGGCCGAGCCACGCGATGCCGCCGCGGCGCCGGACACGGGGTCCGGCGACGCGGCGGGCAGTGGCACCGGCCGGCTGCTCGCTCGTGACGAGCGTCGCCCCGACGACCGGTGCCGATGCGGTGGCGCCCGCCGCGGGGGCGGGCACACCCGGTGCCGATGCGGTGGTCATGCTGCTCAGGAGCCCATCGTCGAGGCCCACTTCGCCGACAGCACCTTCGCCGCGGCGGTGACCTGCTCGTCGGTCAGCTCGACGTAGTCCTTCGGCGCGCCACCGGCGGCGTCGAGGGCGTCCTGGTCGACCTTGCCCGACTTCTCGAGCGCGGCGAGGGTGGACGGGAAGGCGCCGGCCTGGAGGTACAGGTTCTGCACGTCCGGGCTGGCGATGTACTCCTGCCAGAGGCGCGCGGCCGCCGGGTGCGGGGCGTCCTTGTTGATCGCCTGCGAGTAGTACGAGCCGAGCGCCTGGCCCTCGGGGACGACGGTCTTCCAGTTCTTGTTCCCGCTCGCGCCGGCCGCCGGGCCCCACGCGAGGTTGTTGTAGGACCACTGGATCACGACGGGCGTCTCACCCGAGGCGACGGTCGCCTGCGACGGCAGCACGTTCTGGAAGTTGCCCGCCTGCTTCAGCTTGCCGAAGTAGTCGACGCCCTTCGTGATGTCGTCGGCCGAGCCGCCGTTCTCGAGCGCCGCGAGGTACACCGCCGACGCGGCCTGGTTCGCCTGGGTCGGGTCGCCCGCGATCGAGACCTTGCCCTTGTACTCGGAGCCGAGCAGGTCGTCCAGGTCCTTCGGGGCGTCCGTGATCTTCGACGAGTCGTAGCCGATCGACATCAGGCCCGTGTAGTCGCGGGTCCAGGCGCCGTCCTCGTCCTTGAGGTCCGAGGGGATGTCGCTCCAGTTCGCGACCTTGTAGTCCGTCAGCAGGTCGAGGTTCTGCTGCAGCACGGCGTTGCCGAGGTCGAGCACGTCCGGTGCCGTCGACTGGCCCTTCTGCGACTTCACGGCGGCGACCTCGTCGGCGCTCGAGCCGTTCGGGTTCGCGGAGGTGATCTTGATGCCGTACTTCTTGGTGAAGCCGTCGATGATCTTGCCGTAGTTGGCCCACGACGGCGGCAGCGCGATGACGTTGAGCTGCCCCTCCGCCTTGGCGGCCTTCACGAGGGCGTCCATGCCACCGGCGGACTCGGCGCTCGTGGCGGTCTTCCAGTCGGTGTCGTCCTTGGTCGTGCTGGCGGAGCTCGTGGCCGAGCAGCCGGCGAGGGTGACGATGGCGGCGGCGGCCAGGGCGATGCCGGCGAGGGTGCGCTTGTGCTGCACGGGGTGTGCCTTTCGGGTGCTGTGGTGCGTCGGGGTGGACCGGGGTCCGGGTCCTGGACGATCGTGGACGCGTCCGGTTTCCGGCCAGTGCTGCGGCGGTGAACGGCGGCGGAACAGCGGGTTCGCCTGTACGGTTTCGCTTGTCGGCACAGGCGCCGGCACCGGCGTCGGCCCGCATCGGGCTGGCCGGTTCAGCACGGTCCAGTCCAGGAGGCACGGATGCAGTTCACGACGACCGTCCTGCAGGCGCGGAAGACGGCCACCGGCCTGCCGGTCCCGTCCGACGTCGTCGACGCGCTGGGCGCGGGGCGCCGCCCGCCCGTGGTCGTCACCCTGAACGGCGCCTACACGTACCGGTCCTCGATCGGCGTGATGAACGAGCAGTCCCTCGTCCCGCTGTCGGCGGAGCACCGTGCCGCCTCCGGGGTCGCGGCCGGCGACACCGTCGAGGTCACGATCGAGGTCGACACGCTGCCCCGCGTCGTCGACCTGCCGGAGGACCTCGCATCGGCGCTGCAGGAGGCCGGGGTCCGTGCGGCCTTCGACACGCTGTCGAACTCGCGGCAGCGGGCACTCGCCGACCCGGTCGCGCAGGCGAAGTCCCCGGAGACCCGTGCGCGTCGGATCGCGAAGGCCGTCGAGTCCCTGCGCTCTTCGACGCACTGAGGCGACCCGCGCCTCCCGGACGCAGCACGGCGCCGGACGGAACGCACCCGTGTCCCGTCCGGCGCCGCGGTCCTTCGCGCGCGAGCCCGCTGCCTCAGGCCCGACGCACCCGGAGGGTCACGATCTCGAAGGGCCGGAGCGTGAGCACGACCGGCTCCCCCGACTCCCACGAGTCCCCCAGCGGGCGTTCCAGCAGGTCCACCGCCGCCACCCCGGCGACGTCGAACCCGAAGTCGACGCCGACGTCGGCCGCGCGACCGCCCGACGCCTCGTAGAGCCGCACGACGACGTCGCCGGAGCGGTCCTCGGCGAGCTTCACCGCCTCGACGAACACCTGCGGCGACGACACCGTGACGAGCGGGTCGACCGTGATCGTCCCCTCCACCGTGCGCACCGGCAGGTTGAGCCGGTACCCGGCATCGGCGGCGTCGAGCACCGAGGCGCCCACCCGCAGCACCGTCCGGAACACGTGGTGCCCCTGGTCGGCGTGCGGGTCCGGGAACGTCGGGGCCCGCAGCAGCGACTCCCGGACGAGCGTCGTGGTGCCGCCGTCGGCCCGGGTGCTCCGGGTGATGTCGTGTCCGTAGGTGGAGTCGTTCGCGACGGCGACGCCGAACCCGGGCTCGGCGACGTGCACCCAGCGGTGGGCGCTGGTCTCGAAGCGGGCCATGTCCCACGAGGTGTTCTGGTGGGTCGGGCGGTCGATGTGGCCGAACTGGATCTCGCTCGACGCCGACGCCGCGCGGACGTCGAGGGGGAACGCGAGCTTGAGGAGCTTCTGGCGCTCGTGCCAGTCGACCTCGGTCACGATCGTGAGCTCGGACTGGCCGGCGACGGCGGAGTACCGGGTGGTGATCGACGACGACCCGAAGGACCGCTGGACGACGAGTTCGTCGCCGGACACCTCGACCGAGGACGCCTCCAGCACCGTGCCGCTGCGCTGGTAGGCGCGGTCGATGTCCCACGCCTCCCACTGGTTCGGGGTGTCGCGGAACACGGTGTACTCCGCGGCGGCCGCACCCGGGGCGACGGCGTCGCGTCCGGACGCGTGGTCGACGAGCGACACGACGTGACCGGCCGCGTCGATGGTCGCCGTGACGACACCGGTGTCGAACACGAAGCGGTCGCCGTTCCGGACGGGAGGCACGGCTCGCGGTTCGTCGCCCAGCGAACCACCCAGGGCGGTTGCGTCTCCCGCCGCGACCGGCGAGGCGTTGAAGCGCACGACGTTCCCGGTCGAGCCGCTGCCGCCGGCGGCGTCCGCCCCCGACGGCGCGTCCAGCAGGGCGCTCCCACCGCCGGCCCGGGCGGTGGACGACGCACCGACCCCGGCGAGCGCCGCGGCACCGCCGTTCGCGAGCGCCGTCGTGGCGTTCCCGATCAGGCCTTCGAGCACACGGGCGACCTCGGCGTAGTTCGCCTCGGCGTTCTCGTAGACCCAGGCGATCGACGAGCCGGGCAGGATGTCGTGGAACTGCTGCAGGAGCACGGTGTGCCAGGCCTGCTCGAGCTCCTCGTACGGGTAGTCGAGCCCGAGTCGGACGGCAGCGGTGGACGCCCAGAGCTCCGCCTCGCGGAGCAGGTGCTCGGAGCGACGGTTGCCCTGCTTCGTGCGGATCTGCGACGTGTAGGTGCCGCGGTGGAACTCGAGGTACATCTCGCCCGACCACACCGCCGGCGTCGGCAGTGCGGCCTCGATCTCCTCGAAGACCTGCGCCGGGGTACCGAGGTCGACCCGGGGGGACCCGTCGAGGTCGTGCTGGCGTCGGGCGGCGGCGACCATCTCGCGGGTGGGTCCGCCGCCGCCGTCGCCGAAGCCGTAGAGCAGCATCGAGGTGTTCGCGACGCCGCGCTCCTTGTTCTGCCGTTCGCCGCGGTGCAGGTCGGCGGGGGAGACGTCCGAGTTGTAGGTGTCGGCCGGGGGCAGGTGCGTGAGGACCCGGGAGCCGTCGATGCCCTCCCAGTGGAACGAGGTGTGCGGGATGACGTTCGTCTCGTTCCACGAGGGCTTCTGCGTGACGAACCACTTCGAGCCGGCGGCGCGGACGATCTGCGGCAGGGCTCCGGAGTACCCGAACGAGTCCGGGAGCCATGCCTCGGGAGTGTCGATGCCGAACTCCTCGAGGAAGAACCGCTTGCCGGCGACGAACTGCCGCGCGAGCGCCTCGCCGCCGGGGAGGTTCGTGTCCGACTCGACCCACATGCCGCCGACCGGGATCCACCGGCCCTCGGCGACCCGTTGCTTGATGCGGGCCCAGATGGACGGGTAGCCGTCCCGGATCCAGGCGTACTGCTGCGCCGAGGAGCAGGCGAACGTGAAGTCGGGGTCGCGGTCCATCAGGTCGAGCACGTTCGAGAAGGTGCGGGCGCACTTCCGGATGGTCTCGCGCACCGGCCAGAGCCACGCCGAGTCGATGTGCGCGTGGCCGACGGCGATCGCCCGGTGCGCGGCGGCGCTGGCCGGCACGGCGAGGACGGGCGCGAGGACCGCTCGTGCGTCGGCGGCCGTCCCGGCGACGTCGTCCGGGTCGAGGGCGTCGGCGGCGCGCTCGAGCACGCGCAGGACGTCCGCGCCGCGGGTGCCGTCGGTGGGCAGCTCGGCCATCAGGCCCCGGAGGACCCAGAAGTCCTGCTGGAGCTCCCACACGGTGTCGTCCCGCTCGACGATCTCGAGCGCCTTCACCTTGTAGATCGGCTTCGTCCCGGCCGTCGAGCGCGACCCGAGCGGAGTCGCCCCCTGGAACGAGTCGCCGCCGATGTCCGGGTTCGCCGCGGCCTCGACGTAGAGCTCGAAGGACTCACCGGGACCGACCTCGAGCGGGACGGTGTCGTTCTTCGGCTCGATGCCCTTGACGGTCGTGCCGTCCGGCCGCCACGCGAGTCCCTCGGCCTGGAACCCGGGATGGCGCTTCGTGAAGCCGAGGTCGACCCGGAGTTCCGCCGTGGTGCCCGGCGCCGTCCCGAAGTCCTCGGGCACGGTGCCGCGGATCCGGAACCAGGTGGTCCCCCACGGTCGGCCGCCCCAGGAGCCGCCCACCGTGAACGGCTCGTAGTCGGCAGCCACCGCGACGTCGAACGGGACCGGTTCGTCCGGCACGGTCCAGGCGGCGATCTCCACCGGTGCGGACCGACGCAGGACGGCGGGGTCGATGCGGTCCCGGACGAGCCGGGCGATACGGGCTTCGACGAGGGGTTCGTCGTGGTGCATGGAGGTGGTTCCTTTCCAGCAGGGACGGGTGTCAGCCCTTGATGCCACCGGCGAGGGCGTTGCCGCCGCCGAGGCCCCGGGACACGAGCACGTAGAGGGCGATGACGGGCACGGAGTACACGATCGAGAACGCGGCGAGCTGCCCGTACGCGACCGCCCCGTTCTGCCCGAAGAAGTTGAAGATGCTCACCGCGGCGGGCACCTTGTCGGGCGAGAGGAGCAGGACGAAGGGGACGAAGAAGTTCCCCCAGGCCTGGATGAACACGAAGATGAACACCACGGCGATCCCCGGGCGCATGAGCGGGATCACGATGCGGGTCAGGGTCGTCATCATCGAGGCGCCGTCGGTCCACGCCGCTTCCTCGAGTGACACCGGGACCGAGTCCATGAAGTTCTTCGCCATCCAGATCGCCATCGGCAGCGAGGTGGCGGCGAGGAAGAAGATGCAGCCCCACACGTTGTCGATGAGGTTGAGCGACACGAACAGCGCGTAGACCGGCACCATCATGGCGGTGATCGGCAGGCCGGTGCCGAACAGGATGCTGTACAGGAACGGCTTGTTGACCCGCATCTTGTAGCGCGACAGCGGGTAGGCGGCGAGCAGCGCGAACACCACGGTGACGACCGCCGTGCCGCCGGAGAGCAGCAGGCTGTTCGCGAGCGGGATGAACGACAGCTCCGGCGTGAGCACCTTCGTGAAGTTGTCGAGCGTGAACTGCGTCGGCATCTTCACGGACAGCGACGCCTGGGTGTCGACCGACGCGAGGACGAGCCAGAGCAGCGGGACCGCGAAGCACACCGCGATGACGAGCAGCACGACGTTCGACACCCAGCGCATCGTCCGACCCCGCGGGGAGGTCATGTGCAGCGAGCCCGGTGCGGTCACCGAACGGGTGGTGGTCTGGTCGAGGGACGGGGCAGTGATGGCCATCAGTCCACCTCCGGCTTCAGTGCCTTGATGTAGATGATCGAGAAGACCGCGCCGACCACGAGCAGGATCGTCGCGATCGCCGTCCCGAAGCCGAGCTGCGAGAACTTGAACGCCTCTTGGTAGGCGAGGATCGGCAGGGTCGACGAGTTGGTCCCGGGACCGCCGCCGGTCATGACGAAGATCAGCGTGAAGACCGACAGCGTCTGCAGCGTCGTCAGCATGAGGTTCGTCGAGATCGACCGGCGGATGACCGGCAGGGTGATGTAGACGAGGCGCTGCCAGCCGGCGGCTCCGTCCACCTCGGCGGACTCGGTGATCTCCTCGGGGACCTCCTGCACGGCGGCGGAGTAGACGAGCATCGAGAAGGCCGTACCGCGCCAGATGTTCGCCAGGATGACGGCGAGCATCGGGTACGTGTAGAGCCAGTTCGGGCCACTGATCCCGATCGACCGCAGGAACTCGTTGAGCGTGCCCTCGTCGTTGAAGAACGCGTACGCCGCGAACGAGGCGACGATCTCGGGCAGGACCCACGCGGCGACGACGAACGTGCCCACGATCGCGCGGACGGCCTTGTTCGCCGAGCGCATGAGCAGGGCGAGCCCGAGCCCGAGCACGTTCTGGCCCACGACCGCGGACGCGAGCAGGAACACGATGGTGAGGATGACGGACTTCGGGAAGTCCGGGTCCTGGAACAGCTCGACGTAGTTCTGGAAGCCGACGAACTGCTGGTCGGCGGCGCCGACCCCGGTCAGCGCCGAGTTGGTGAACGACCCGTAGAACGACGAGATGACCGGGCCGAGCAGGAAGATGACGAGGAGGACGACGGCGGGGAGGAGCGGGACCGCTCGTCCCACGTTCCGCAGCGGCTTCCGCTTGCGCGGGACCGGCGGATCGGTGCGCTTCGGCGCACCGGGCGCCGACAGCGTCGGCGCGAGGGGGGTGCTGGACACGGTGGTTGCCTTCCGGGTGCGGAGAGGGGTTCCGAAGGTGGGTGGGGTCGGACGGGAGGCGCGGCGCACGACGCGAGCCGCGCCTCCAGTCCGTCAGGTGGTCACCGCAGCGATCAGCCGGAGACCGTGTTCTCCTTGCCGACCACCTGTTCGACGGCCTTGTCGTAGGCGGCGGCCGCCTGCTTCGGCGTCTGCTGCCCCGTCATCACCGCCTCCATCGCGACCTGGATCGCGTTGGACACCTGCGAGTAGTCACTCGTCGCCGGGCGGAAGTTGGTGTGCTCGACGAGCCCGGAGAAGAACTTGAACGTGGGGTTCGCGTCCGTGTAGGCGGTGTCCTCGGCGACGTCCTTGCGGACGGCGATCTGGCTGTTCTCGCTGTCGTACTTGAGCGACCCGTCCTTGTCGAGGAACTTCGCGATGAAGTCGAACGCCGCCTGCGGGTTCTTCGAGTTCTTGCCGACCGCGAGGGTCCAGCCACCGGACATCGAGTTGTAGCCGGGCTCCTGGCCGTTCTGGGTCGGCATCGGCGCCTGGCCCATCACGTCGTTCCACTCTGCCCACGGAGCCGTGCCGGACTTCAGCCACGTGCCGGACTGCCAGGACCCGTCGAGGTCGATGGCGAGCTTGCCCTGCGGGAGCCACGTCTGGGCGATGGTCGTCCCGACGTTCGTGTCGAGCGCCTGCTGCGGCGTGGGCCCGAGGTCACCCTGGTAGACGTCCTTGATGAACTGCAGCGAGTCCTCGAACTGCTTCGAGCCGGTGACCCACTTCTTGTCCTTGTAGAGCGTGTTGCCGGAGCCGTCCGCGCCGTACAGGAGCATCTCGAAGCCCTGCATCGTCGAGGCCTCGCCCTGCGCCTTGCCCGAGTAGATGTTGAACGGGATGATGTCGGGCTTCTTGTCCTTGATCGTCTTCGCGGCCGCGAGCACGTCGTCCCAGGTCTTGGGCTGCCACGGGACCGGCAGGCCGACCTCCTTGAAGATGTCCTTGTTGTACCAGAGGGCCCGGGTGTCGGTGCCCATCGGGACGCCGTAGATCTTGCCGTCGTCGCCCTGCCCGGCCTGCTTGGCGTTGTCGTAGAACTGGCTCCAGTCCTTCCACTTCGCCGTGTACTTGTCGAGCGGCAGGAGGTAGCCCGCCTCGGCATCGGCCTTGATGAGGAAGGTGTCCTCGTACATGACGTCCGGCGCGGTCGCTGGCGCCTTGTTCATGAGCGCGAGCTTCGTGTAGTAGTCGTTGCCCTGGGCCTGGATGGGGACGAGCGTGACCTTCTTGCCCGGGTTCTCCTTCTCGTACTCCTTCTTGACGACCTTCATCTGGGCGTCGAGCTGCTGGAAGGCACCGAACTTCTGGTACGCGATCTTGATGGTGTCGCTCGAGGCGGAGCCTGAGCTGGAACAACCAGCCAGACCGACCGCGGCGACTGCCACGGCTGCGAGTCCGGCGATGATTCGGGTGCGGCGTTTCATCGGTGCTCCTTTGCACGGGATGTTCGCGGGCTCCGTCACCCGCGCGCAGGATTACTCCACCGTATTGACTTATCCGTGTCAAGAGCTGTGGCGTGTCGATTCGGTCACGCTCCCGGACGGCTCAGACCGGAGTAGCACCGCCCGTGACCGTGATGCCGCCGGTCGCCGGGACGTCGACGAGCAGCACGCTCGGCCGTCCGACGTGGCGTCCCTGGCGGATCACCACGCGGTCGCCGGGCTGCAGGGCCCCGATCTCGCGCAGGTACGCGCCGGTCGACGCCGCGGCCGAGCCGGTCGCCGGGTCCTCGGTGATCCGGCCGGCCGGGAAGAGGTTGCGCGCCTCGTACTCCAGCGCGTCGGTGCGGTGCAGGACCGTGACCGTCCCCGCCCAGCCGGCCTCGCGCTTGAGGGCCGCGAGGGGCTCCGGGGCGAAGCGGAACTGGTGGAACAGCTCGACGTCGGCGAGGACGATCACCGGGTGCCAGTTGCCGGCGAAGGACTCGAGCACCGGGAAGCCCGCCGCGACGTCGTCGACCGTCAGGCCGAGCAGGGTGAACAGGCGGTCGCGGAGGTCGGGGTCGAGCGGCCGGGACGCCGGCTGGACGCTCGTCATCGCGACCTGCACGCTGCCGTCCGGAGCGGTCGTGGCGTCGAGGGCGATCTCCCCCGCGGCGGTCGTGAACACCCGGCGCCCGAGACCCTCGCGCTCGGCGAGCACCACTGCCGTGGCGATCGTGGCGTGGCCGCAGAACGGGACCTCGGCCGCCGGCGAGAAGTACCGCAGGCGCGGGCCCGCGGCGGTCTGCCCGGTGACGAAGGCGGTCTCGGGGTACCCGACCTCCTGCGCGATCGCGAGCATCTCGTCGTCGGAGAGGTCGGCCGCGTCGAGCACGATGCCGGCGGGGTTGCCGCCGCCCGGCTCGGCGGCGAAGGCGGTGTACCGGAGGATCTCGTTGTGCACCCTGCGACCGTACCGCCGCGGGCGCGTGGCCCGCGGGCGTCGGGCTCGCGGGCGCGCGTTCGTGAGCAGGAATGGTCGGGTCCGCACCACGAACCCGACCATTCCTGCTCACCAGATCACTCCGAGGCGGGGATCCCCCGGCGCCGACGGACCACGAGCACGCCCGCACCGGCAGCCAGGAGCAGGAACGCCGCCACGGCGCCGACCCCGAGCCCCTCGGCACCCGTGAACGCCAGCGCGCCGGTCACGGGGTCGATCGTGATCGTGGTCCAGCCCAGCACCGTGCCGTCCTCGGCCGTCACCACGATGCGGTGTTCGCCCGCGGGGGCGTCGGCCGGGATGGTCGCCGTGACCGTGCCGTCCGCCGCGACCGTGGCCGTCCCGAGCAGCGTCGGCGTGGAGAACATCCAGACGTGCACCTGCTGCCCGGCGTACCGGGTGCCGACGGCGATCGTGATCGTCTCGCCGGGGCGCGCCGTGGCCGGGGCGGTGAGCGTGCCGCGGTTCCCCTCGGTCAGGGACGACTCGGACGGTGCGACAGGCGCACCCGAGGGCGAGGTGCCCGTTCCGGGGGTGGAGCCGCCCGGCGCGGTGTCACCCGGGGCGGGTGTCGACCCGCCACCCGGCGTCGGCGTCGGCGTCGTGCCACCGTCGCCCGGCGTCCCACCATCGCCCGGCGTCCCACCGTCGCCCGGCGTCGACGAGTCGCACGGGTAGGTGCCCGTCCGGAGCGAGAACCCGTCCGTGTCGTTGTCATCGGCGTAGAAGGTCGCCCGCGAGCCACCCGTGCAGACACCCGAGATCGCGAAGCCCTCGTTCGCCAGCATCCGGTCGGCGTTCGACGGCGCCTCGTACACGGTCGTCGCCGCGAAGGCCCCGTCGGCCACCTCGTACAGCGCCGTCCGGCCGGAGCACGCGTCGTCGCAGACCACCCAGAGCGCGTCAAGCGTCGGGTCGAACTGGACGTCCGCGACGACGGAGAACGGCGTCGCGATCGTGGCCACCCGCTGGAAGGCGCCGTCGGACATCAGGGCGTACGCGTACACGCTGGCCGTGCCCTCGACGCCGACGAAGAACAGCCCGTCGCCGTGTCCGGTGTAGGTCGCCGGCGTGTACGCGGCGCCGGTGTGCTCGTCCGCGAAGCCGTGCGCGGTGAGCCAGGAGTCCGGGACCCAGGTGACGCCCTCGAGGCCCGCGTTCGCGCCGAGCCCGGGGAAGTCCGCCGCGAGGTTCCACTCGTCGGTGGCGTCCAGCGTCGACTGGGAGCCGTCGGCGGTGGCGAAGCGCAGGACGGCCGGGCGGCTCGTGGAGGACACGTCGTTGTTCCGCTCGGTCGAGACGTAGACCGCGCCGGGGTCGTCGGACGTGACGGTGATGCCCTCGGCATCCGGGGTGCCGGAGCCGTCGGCGTAGTGCAGTTCCGTACCGGCTGCGTTCGAGGGCGCCCATCCGCCCTCGCCGTCGGACACGAGATGGTAGAGCAGCCCGTCCCCGTTCTGCACGGCCCAGAGCCGCCCGGCGGCCGAACCCGACGTCGAACCCGAGGCCGTCCAGTCGATGCCGCTCAGGTCACCGGTGAAGGTGTCCTCGTCGTCGAGCACCCGCTCGTCCGGACCGCCGGGCCACGCCTCGGCGGTGACCACCCCGGCGAACCGGTTCGCGGTGCCCTTGGTCGGCACCGAGGTCTCCGCGAACGCGCCGGTGCCGTCGGGGTTCCGGCCGTACGTCGTCGCGGCGTGCGCGCTCCACGTGTACGAGTCGACGACGTCGCCACGAGGATCGAAGACCCGCGCCGAGTCCGCCCTGCCCAGCCCGAACCCGAAGTCCTGCTCGTCGAGGACGGTGAAGCCACCCGGTGCGACGGTCGTCCCGTTCGGGATCGTGTACGCGTGCGTGTCGTCGCTGTCCCGGAACACGTACCCGCCGAGGTCGACCGTGGTCGTCCCGACGTTCGTCAGCTCGACCCAGTCGCCCGGGGTCCCACCGTCGGACTCCACCTCGTTGATGCGCACCGGCGAGGAGCAGTCGTTCGCCGCACCCTTCGTCGACGCCGTGGTGTCCACGAGCGCGCCGGTCCCGTCCGGGCAGCGCCCGTACGTCACCGCGGCGTGCGCCGTCCACGAGTACCGCAGCACGAGGTCGCCGGCCGGGTCGTACACCCTGGCGGTGTCGGCGCCGCCGAGCCCGAAGTCGAAGCCGGGAGCGGTCGCCGACACCTGGTCGATGACGAAGTACCCGCCGGCGGCGATGGTCGAACCGGCGGGCAGGACGTACGCCTCGTGCGAGCTGTCGTCGTCGAGGAACGCGTACCCGGACAGGTCGATCGCCGCCGACGAGGTGTTCCGCAGTTCGACCCAGTCGGTGTCGTCGCCGTTCGACTCGACCTCGTTCACGACGAGTCCGTTCGGGCTCGCGGCGCCCACGGACGGGTCGTCGTCACCGACGGCAGCGGAGGCGGGCGACGTCGTCAGCACGCCGGCGGCGACGACGAGGGCGGCGGCGACGGACGCGCCGAGGCGCAGAGCACGGGGATGCATGCAGAGTCCTTCTCAGGAGTTCGGGGGGACCTGCACGACTGTTCAGCATCCGGGCATCCGGCCGGTGGCGGCGAGGTGAACGACCGGTGTCGCGACCGGCCCCCGTCAGCGACGGATGAGGAGGGTGCTCGCCCGCGGCGACAGCGCCGCGTCGAGGACGAGGCAGGCCGCGCCGACCGCGGCCACGTCCGCTCCGCGCCCGCTCTCGGTCACGACGACGGGGTGTTTCGGCACGAGGAGTGGCGAACCGACGATCGCCTCGCGCGCCGCGGGGAGGGCCGCGCTCGCGATCCGCGACCAGAACGGGCCGCCGAACACCACGCGGTCGATGTCGAGCAGGTTGACGATGAGGACGACGGCGTTGCCCATCACGGTCCCCGCCTCGGCCGCGAGTCCGACGGCGACCGGGTCCTCGGCGTCGATCGCCGCGCCGAGCGCATCCCAGGCACGGTCGACCGCGGCGACGTCCGCGGGCGCGCCGCCGAGCGCGAGCCCCCGGGCCTGCGCGATGTGCACGAGGCGGTCCGGTGCCACCGCCGCTCCGACCTCGCCCCGCGTGCCCTCGCCGTCCGGCGTCCCGGCGAGGGAGCCCTGGTCGACCATGATGTGCCCGGCGTCACCGGCGTTCGACCCGACCCCGCGGACGGGCTCGTGGTCGACGGCGAGGCCCACGCCGAAGCCGGTGCCGAAGTACACGAAGGCGAAGTTCCGCGCGGAGGACTCCCCGGCGAGGAACATCTCCCCCACCACGGCCGCCGTGACGTCCTTCTCGAGGAGCACCGGGTACCCGGTCGCCTCGGCGAGCGCGTCGCGCAGGGGGACGTCGCGCCACCGCGGCAGGAAGGGCGGGTCGAGCACCACGCCGGCGTCGACGTCGATGGGTCCGGGGCTGGCGATGCCGACCCCGAGCACGGCCTCGACGTCGACGCGGGCGCCCGAGACGAGCTCGTCGATCGCGGTCGCGATGGTCCGGACGACCTCGGACGGGTCGTCCGCGGTCGGGGTCGACGTGGTGCTCGACGCGACCACGGTGCCCGCGAGGTCGAGCAGCACGTACGTCACGACGGCCGGGTCGACGTGCACCCCGACGGCGTAGCGGCTGCCGGCCTCGAGCCGCAGGATCGTGCGGGGCTTGCCGCGACCGGACACGACCGTGCCCGACTCGGCGATCATCCCCGCCTCGATGAGGAACCGCGTCACGTTCGACACGGTCTGCGCGCTGAGGCCCGTACGGGAGGCGAGCTCGACGCGGCTCAGCCCGTCCGGCGAGCGGCGCACGGCGTCGAGCACCACCGTCCGGTTGAACCCGCCGATCGACGGGAGGTTCGCCCCGCGCCGATGCTCTGCCATGCCGCGACCATACCGCGCTGTCACCTCTCGGCGAGTACCGCTTCGCGGAGGACCACGGCGAGACGCTCGGAGAACTCGCGCGTGATGTGTTGGCCGTCCTTCCGGATCAGGACGTCGTCCGCGAGGACCGGGCAGCGGCCGTCGACGCAGTACCAGCCGCTCGAATCGACGAAGTCCACGCCCGCCCGGGACTCGGCGACTCGACGCTCGGCAGCGGCTCCGAGCTGGTACGCGTCCGACAGTTCCGAGGTGCACGCGTCCGGGCCGTTCAGCCGCAACGCCGCACACTGCGACGGGTCCCCGCCCTGCGGCACCGCGGCGACGAAGACGACCCGGGCACCCGAGCCGGCGACGGCGTCGACGAACCGACCGGCGGCGGCTTCCCACTCGCGCGCAGCTTCGGGCAGACTCGGGCGCCCGACGAGCTGCGCGACCCCGTCGTACCCGTGGGTGACGACCACGATGTCCGGCGTCGTCTCGTTGATCTCGTCGATGGCCGCGGCTCGTTGCTCATTGCACCGCCTGCGATCGTCGTCTGACTTCCCGCGCACGGCGATGTCGAGCATCGGACAGCCGCTGGCGGTCAACCCGCGCACGATCGAGTCATGTCCGAAGGCCCCGACAGCCGCGGGCATCAGGGCGACCCCCACGGAGCTCCCCACGACCGTGACCTGTCGGACGGGATCATCCGCCGCGAAGCGACACGACCCGGGATCGCCGATGACAGTCCGGTCGCACGCCTCGTACCCTTGCGGCGGCCCCGGCACCAGTTCGTCCAGCGCCGGGGTGAGTCCGACCGGCCACCGTTCCGACCGGAGACCATTCCCGAGCGCGGCACCGAGGGACCGCGGGGTCCAGGGTTCGGCGACCGCGCTGGCCACCCCGTCGCCGACCCGCTCGGTCTGCGGGGTCGGGGCTGCCGTGAGCGTACCCGTCCCGAACGCCACCACCGCGAACGACGCGACCGAGGCGACGACGCGGACGGTCGCACAGGGTCGGCGTCCGACCCGCATCGCCGGGAGTTCCACCCAGCGGCGCGACAGTCCGCCGAGGACGAGCCCGACGAGGACGGCCGCGCTCCCGGCGACCGCTCGCTGCTCAGGGAACACGTACGCCGCCGCGACGATCGCCGGGAAGTGCCAGAGGTAGATCGAGTAGGACGCTCCGCCGACCCACTGCACCGGGCGCCACCGGAGGACAGGGAGCGGAGGAAGCCCCTGCCCGGAGACGAGCACCACGATCGTTCCCACGACCGCCAGGACCGCGTCGGGGACCGGGACGGCATCCGCACCAGGGGCGGTGAGGGCGGCGACCCCGATGATCCCGAGCCCGGACAGGACGCCGCCGACGCGGATGCAGGCCGGCACGCGCTGCGTCCGCGCACCGACTGGGACCGAGAGTGCTCCGAGGGCGGCTCCGGCGGCCAGTTCCCAGAGACGCGATCCCGTGTCGAAGTACGAGGCTGCTGGCGCGGTCGTCCCCGCCGACGCGGCCCAGGCCACGGACGCGACGAGCACGAGCACCGAGGCCGCGACGGCGATGCGTCGCACCGAGACGGCGTCGGGTCGACGGAGCGATCGCCAGAGGACCGCCACGAGCAGCGGGAACACGACGTAGAACTGGAGCTCGACACTGAGCGACCAGAAGTGCTGGAGGGGGGACGTCGAGGACGCCGACGCCCAGTAGTCAGCGTCACGGCCGAGGAACACCCAGTTCACGATGCCGAGCGCGGCCGCTCCCGAATCGCGCAGGACGGACGCGGCGAGCGGCTGGCGGAGCGCGACCACAGCGCCGATCGCCACGACGGCGAGGGTCAGCACCGCTGCCGGGAACAGCCGCCAGAAACGGCGGCGGAGGAAGCCGCCGAGTGCGAAGCGTCCGGTTCGCACTCGTTCGGACACCATCGATCGCGCGAGCAGGTACCCGGAGAGCGCGAAGAACACGTCGACGCCGACCCACCCGCCGATCGGGACGCCGAACGCGTGGACGCAGACGACGAGCAGGACGGCGACTGCCCGCAACGCGGTGAGGTCGTGGCGGATCCGTCGATCGAAGGTCATGATGTTGACATATTACATGTCATGCGTTGGGATCGGTATTGGCCCCCACACGGGTCGCACGGCTACCCTGAGCGGCATGACGGACCTCCGCCTCGAAGAACTCTCCGCGTCGACCGCTGCGGCGGCGAACTCCCTGACGCTCAAGCCCGGGCAGGAGCAGTTCGTGCAGCCGACGACCTACGGCGTCGCGGAGTCGGACGTGAAGCCGAGCTCGGCGTGGACGCGCGTGGTCCTCGACGGCGACGAGGTCGTCGGCATGATCATCGGCACCTTCGACGAGGACAACGCCGAGGAAGAACTGCGCAGCGCGATCTGGCGGGTCAACGTGTCCGCGACGGCACAGGGCCGGGGCGTCGGTCGCTTCGCGGTGCACGGCCTCGCCGACGAGGCCCGCAACCGTGGGCTCGAGCGCCTCACCGTCGTGTACGAACCCGGTGGCGACGACAGCCCCGAGGCGTTCTTCCGCGCCGTCGGGTTCGAGGTGGTGCGCGAGACCCAGTACGGCGACCACTTCGCGGTCCTGCAGTTGGTGTGACCGAGGCTTCCCCCGACGACTTCGGCGCAGCCGTCGCCGAGGTCGTCCGGCTCATCCCGGCAGGTCACGTGATGACCTACGGCGACGTGGCCGCGGCGCTCGGCTCCCGGGCGTCGCGTGCCGTCGGCAAGGTCATGGCGCACGAGGGCTCCGACCTGCCGTGGTGGCGCGTGGTGCGGTCCGGCGGTCTGCCCCCGGTGCACCACGAGGCCCGGGCGCACGAGCACTACCGCGCCGAGGGCACCCCGCTCGTGCAGGGGACGACGACCTGGAGGATCGACATGCGTCGGGCGCGCTGGTCACCGCCCACGGACGCGGACGACCCGTTCTGAGCGGCGCTATCACGCGTCGAAGCGTGTGCCCTTCGGGTTCGACGGCAGCAGGCACATGACGAAGAGCACGAGCGAGCCGATGCCGACCACCACGTGCAGGAACTGCCAGAAGCCGGAGAGGTTCGCGTCGTGCAGCCGTCGGGCGCCGAGGGCGAGGGACCCGATCAGCGTCGCCAACCCCCACAGCACGAACAGGTAGGAGCCGACCGGGTTCTCGAGCACCGGGGTGTCCGGCGTGAAGACCTGTGGCACGAGCTGCAGCACCAGGCCGATCGCGAGCGACGTGATCCACCACCACCAGAACTCGGAACGGGAGGCCCGCCCGGTGAACACGGTGTACTTCCGCCAGAACCGCCGGACGGCCTCGGTGAAGGGTGCCCCGTAGAAGGGGTCGCGCAGGGCCACGCCGCCGGGCTGCACGCTGTCGTCGCTCATGGGTCAACCCAACCACGTGGAACCACGAATCCGACGTGGAACCAGCGCGAGTGCGTGGTTCCACGTCGGATCCGTGGTTCGTCCGACAGTGCCGATCGACAGTGCCGATCGACGGTGCCGCTACACGAGCGAGTCCCGCCAGGCCGCGTGCAGCTGCGCGAACCGTCCGGTCCCGGCGATGAGGTCGTCCGGGGTGCCGTCCTCGACGATCCGGCCGTACTCCATCACGAGCACCCGGTGCGCGATCGCCACGGTCGACAGCCGGTGCGCGATGATCACCGCGGTCCGGTCGGCGAGCAGCGTCTCGAGCCCCTCCTGCACGAGTCGCTCCGACGGGATGTCGAGCGACGCCGTGGCCTCGTCGAGGATGAGCACCTTCGGGTCCGCGATGAACGCCCGGGCGAACGACAGGAGCTGCCGCTGCCCGGCCGACACCCGGCCACCGCGCTTGTTCACGTCGGTGTCGTACCCGTCGGGCAGCGCCATGATGAACTCGTGCGCGCCGACCGCCTTCGCCGCCGACTCGATCTCGGACCGTGACGCCCCCGGCTTGCCGAGCGCGATGTTGTCCGCGACGGTGCCGGAGAACAGGTACGCCTCCTGCGTGACCATGACGATCGCGCGGCGCATGTCCTTCGTGTCGAGGTCCCGCAGGTCCACGCCGTCGAGCATCACCGAGCCCTGCGACGGGTCGTAGAAGCGCGCCATGAGCTTGGCGAGCGTCGACTTGCCGGCACCGGTCGACCCGACGAGCGCGATCGTCTGCCCCGCCGGGATGTGCAGGTCGAACTCGGGCAGGACGACCTTGCCCTTGTTGTACGCGAACACGACGTCGTCGAAGTCCATCTTCCCGGTGGCGTCCGGCAGCTTCACCGGCTTCGCGGGGTCCGGCACGCTCGGCCGTTCCTCGAGCACGCCCGAGATCTTCTCCATCGCGGCCGAGGCCGACTGGTACCCGTTGTAGAACATCGCGAGTTCCTGGGCCGGGTCGAAGAAGCGCTTGGCGTACAGCGCGACCGCGAGCAGCGCGCCGACCTCGAGCGTCCCGCCGACGATCCGGAAGCCACCGACGACGACGACCGCGGCCAACGTGACGTTGCCGATGAGCACGAGCACCGGGTCGAAGGTCCCGAACAGGTTGAACACCTTCGTGTTCGCCTGCCGGTAGTCCTCGACGTAGCCGCCGTACTCGTCGCGGTTGCGGGACTCCTTGCGGAACGCCTGCACCGCCCGGATGCCCGTCATCGTCTCGACGAAGTGCACGATCACGCGCGCCGAGGTGACACGGGTGGCACGGAACAGCGTCTGCGAGTTGGACTGGAACCAGCGGATCAGGAACCACAGCGGCACGAGCGACACCGCGAGCACGAGCCCGGACGTCGGGTCGAGCGCCACGAGTGCGATGGCGGTGAACACCATGTACAGCACGCCCTGGATGAGCTGGTTCAGCCCGGAGTCGAGCAGCTCGCGGATCGAGTCGAGGTCACTCGTCTGGCGGGAGATGATCCGACCGGACGTGTAGGTCTCGTGGAACTCGAGCGAGAGCCGCTGCGTGTGCAGGAACACCCGCTTGCGCAGGTCGAACAGGATCGCCTGGCTGATCCGCGCCGCCAGCACCGTGTACCAGGCCGTGAGCACGGCACCGAGCACCGCCACGACGATGTACGTCGCGACGACGCCGAAGGCCGGCACCCAGTCGTTCTGCTCCATCACCGCCGGCAGCGCGTTGTCGATGCCCCAGGCGATGAGCGCCGGGCCCGCGACCGTGCCCGCGGTCGAGACCACGACCACGACGGCGAGGACGACGAGCCGGGCCTTGAGCGGCGCGGCGAGCGACCCGAGCAGGGCGAGGGAGCGGCGCCGCAGGCGCTTGCTCTCCGCCTTGGTGAAGTCCTCGCGCTCCTCGCCGCGCACGCCGAGCGTGGTGATCGACGCGGTGACGGGCGCGGCAGCCTGCGTGTCGGCGATGTCGTCGACGACAGGATCCGCGCCTCCTGGACCGGCCGACGTGTCGACCGGGAGGTTCTTCTCCTGCTGGCTCATGCCATCGCCTCCTCTCGTGCGGTGGCGTCGTCGTCGTCGAGCGACGAGATGACGTAGCGGTAGTGGTCGTTGTTCGCCATCAGCTCCGAGTGGGTGCCGACGGCCGTGACGACGCCGTTCTCCATGAGCGCCACCCGGTCGGCGAGCGTCACGGTCGACGGGCGGTGCGCCACGATGAGCGACGTGGTCTCGGCGAGGACGCGGCGGAGACCGGCCTCGACCCGCGCCTCGGTGTCGACGTCGAGCGCGGACAGCGGGTCGTCGAGGACGAGCACCGACGGCCGCGCCGCGATCGCACGGGCGAGCGCCAGGCGCTGCCGCTGCCCGCCGGAGAGGGACAGGCCCTCTTCGCCGACACGGGTGTCGACCCCGTCGGGCAGGTCGTCCACGAAGGACGCCTGGGCGATGTCCAGGGCCTCGCGCATGAGGGCCTCGGCCTCGTCGCCGGACAGGTCCGGGCGACCGAGCAGCACGTTCTCGCGCACGGTCGTCGAGAACAGCGTGGCGTCCTCGAACGCGACACCGACGTGGCGACGCAGCTCCGCACGGGTCAGCGAGCGGATGTCGACGCCGTCGATCGTCACGGAGCCGCCCGTGACGTCGTACAGCCGGGGCACGAGCGACAGCAGCGTGGTCTTGCCGCAGCCGGTCAGCCCGACGAGCGCCATGGTCTCACCGGGTCGGAGCTGCAGGTCGACCCCGTTGATGAGGTCCGGGAACTGCGGCGGGGAGTCCTGGTACCGGAAGTGCACGCCGTTGAACGACAGCGCACCGTGCGGCTCCGCGATCGTCTCCGGGTGCTCGGGGTCCGTGATCGTGTTCTCGGAGTCCATGACCTCGAAGAAGCGGTCGACCGCGGTGCGCGTGTCGAACGTCATCGAGAGCAGGAAGCCGATCGACTCGATCGGGAACCGGAGCACCGTGGCCGTCGCGAAGAACGCGAACAGCTGCCCGACGGACAGCTCCCCCTGGCTCGCGAGCCAGATGCCGGCGAGCAGGCAGAGCGCGAACGCGACGTCGGGCACGAGCAGCAGCCACAGCCAGATGCCCGCGATCGCCTTCGCCTTCTCGATCTCGGTGCCGCGCAGCGCCTCGGCCTGTTCGCTGAACTCGTCGAGCTTGTAGCGACCGCGGCCGAACGCCTTGAGCACGCGGATGCCGTGCACCGACTGCTCGACGCTCGTGGCGAGGTCGCCGACCTGGTCCTGGCTGCGGCGCGCGACGACGGAGTACCGACGTTCGAACAGCAGGCCGTTGATCCACAGCGGGATCGACGCGACGAGGAACACCAGGCCGAGCAACCACCCGAAGGTGAACAGCACGACGAAGCCGACGACGATCGTCACGATGTTGACGACCAGCAGCACGACGCCGAAGGCCAGCCACCGGCGGATCAGCGACAGGTCGGACACGGAGCGGGACAGCAGCTGCCCGGACTCCCACCGGTCGTGGAACGCCACCGGCAGGTCCTGCAGCTTCGCGTAGAGCGCGTTCCGCATGCTCGTCTCGATGCGCGTCGACGGCCGCATGACCATCCGACGCCGGGACGCGATGAAGAACGCCTCGAGCACGCCGAGTGCGAGCACACCGAGACCCGCGGGCCAGATCTGTGCGGAGTCCTTCGAGGACAGCGGGCCGTCGACGAGCCACTGCAGGACGTAGGGGATCGCGAGCGCGACCAGGGAGGCGCCCATGGCGGCGAACATGCCGCCGATGAGCCGGCCCTGGTAGGGCTTCACGTAGGGGTAGATCCGCGCGATCGCGCGGAAGGTCGAGGGGCGGTCGGTGGACGGGCGCGCCTGGTCTGGCGTCTTGGACATGGATTGCGTCCTCGTGCGTCGTGCCGAAATCCTCTGGATCGGCCGCTGCTGTCGCAGCCGTCGGTCTGGAGGCTCGGTGTCCGTTGCGTGGTGGTCGTCGGCCGAGCGGGTCGGTCGCGTCCCGGGCCGTGCCCACCCCGGTGGGGCGTGCTCGGTCCTCGTCGCGGTCGCCCGCCGCCGCGTCGCGCGCGGCGTCGGTTCGGTCGGAGTGCACCGGGAGACAGTCGTCCCCCGGGTTCAGGCGTGGGCTCGCGCTGGCCCGTGCTCGTCGTCGTCGCTGGTGTCGCGGCGGCTCGTCGCGTGCTCGTCGTCGTCGGGCGGTGCCGAAGGCTCGTCGCTGGCTGTGGGAGGCAGCCCTACGCGGACAGCGGTGCCGTGACGGCGGGCGCACCCCGGTGGGGGTACGGCGCGACGGCCGCGTGTGCGGGACGCGGGCGGATGCCACGTGCCCCACCGAACGGTCGTGCGTCGGGAGCGGTCCCCACGAAGAGCACGAGACCCGCACGGGCAGCCGTCGCCACGGTTCCGGTCGTCGTGTTCATCGTCACTCCAGTCGTCGTCATCGTCACCGTTGTGTCCGCGGTGCCGCCGGCCGGTGTCTGTCGTGGACACTGGGGCCGTCGGCGTGCCTGTCGCGGAGCCTTACAGACTATTCACAGTCGAACGTGGTGCGCAAGCGTTTCCCGGAGTTGCCGGTTGTTCGACTCAGTGGAAGAAGTGCCGCTCGCCCGTGAAGTACATCGTCACGCCGGCAGCCGTGGCCGCGGCGATGACCTCGTCGTCGCGGACGCTCCCACCGGGCTGGGCGACCGCACGGACGCCCGCGTCGAGGAGCACCTGCAGCCCGTCCGCGAAGGGGAAGAAGGCATCGGAGGCCGCGACGCTGCCGGTGGCGCGCTCACCCGCACGGTTCACCGCGAGGTGGCACGAGTCGACCCGGTTCACCTGACCCATGCCGACGCCGACGCTCGCGCCCTGGTTCGCCAGGAGGATCGCGTTCGACTTCACCGCACGGCTCGCCTTCCACGCGAAGGCGAGGTCGGCCAGGGTCTGCTCGTCGGCCGGTCCGCCCGCGACGAGGGTCCACGCGGACTGGTCGAACGCGGTGAAGCGGTCGGCGTCCTGCACGAGGAAGCCGCCGGAGATCTGCTTGACCTCGCGCGGGGCGAGGGCGAAGTCGGTCGGCAGCGTGAGCAGGCGGATGTTCTTCTTCCGCGAGAGGATCTCGATCGCCTCGGGGTCGAAGGCCGGCGCGACGACGACCTCGGTGAAGATGTCGGCGACCGTCTCGGCCATCTGCTTCGTGACGGGTCGGTTGGCGGCGATGACCCCGCCGAACGCCGAGAGCGGGTCGCACGCGTGCGCAGCGGCGTGCGCGGCGGCGATCGGGTCGGCCGCGTCCGCCGGGGCGATCGCGATCCCGCACGGGTTGGCGTGCTTGATGATCGCGACGGCGGGCTCGGCGAAGTCGTAGGCCGCGCGGACGGCGGCATCGGCGTCGACGTAGTTGTTGTACGACATCTCCTTGCCGTGCAGCTGCGCCGCCTGGGCGATCCCGGTGCCACCGGCGCTCGTGTACAGCGCCGCGGCCTGGTGGGCGTTCTCGCCGTACCGGAGCGTCGCCGCGAGGTCGGCGTCCACCGTCAGGTGCTCGTCGAACGACCCCGGCGTCTCGATGTCCCCGCGCGTGGTCGGTGCCGCGGCGTCCGCCACGACGTCGCTCGCGAAGTAGCCGGCGACCGCGGTGTCGTACGCGGCGGTGTGCGCGAAGGCCTGGGCGGCGAGGCGCTTCCGCAGCTCGAGCGTGGTGCCGCCGGCGCGGACGGCCTCGACCACCTCGGCGTAGGACGACGGCGACACGACGATCGCGACGTTCGGGTGGTTCTTCGCCGAGGCGCGGACCATCGCGGGGCCGCCGATGTCGACGTTCTCGACCACGGTCGCGGTGTCGGCACCCGAGGCCACCGTCTCGACGAACGGGTACAGGTTGACCACCACGAGCTCGAACGGCTCGATGCCGAGGTCGGCGAGCTGCTGCTCGTGCGACTCGAGTCGGAGGTCGGCGAGGAGCCCGGCGTGCACCGACGGGTGCAGCGTCTTCACGCGGCCGTCGAGCGACTCCGGGAAGCCCGTGACGCTCGACACGTCCGTCACCGCGTACCCGGCGTCGCGGATGGTCTGCGCCGTGGAACCGGTCGACACGATCTCGACACCGGCGTCGGCGAGGGCCCCGGCGAGCTCGAGCAGGCCGGACTTGTCGCTCACCGAGATGAGCGCCCGCCGCACGGGGACGAGGTCCCGGTCGCGGTACAGGCTGGGGTCGGCTGCGTGCACGCTCATGCGCTCGGGGTGCCCTTCAGGTCGGTGGTGCCGTTGGCGATGTCGAGGATGGTCTGGATGAGCAGGCGTCGCTCGACCGGCTTGATCCGGTCGTGCAGCGTCGACTCGGAGTCGCCGGGGAGCACGGGGACGCGCTCCTGGGCGAGGATCGGGCCGCTGTCGACACCGTCGTCGACCTGGATCACGCTCGCACCGGTCTGCTCCACGCCGGCGGCCAGGGCGTCCCGCACGCCGTGGGCGCCCGGGAACTCGGGCAGGTACGCGGGGTGCGTGTTGATCACCGCGGGGCCGAACTCGGAGACGACCGCCGGCGGCAGCAGCCGCATGAGGCCCGACAGCACGAGCAGGTCCGGCGACCACGGCCGGATCTGGGCGGCGAGCTCGCGGCCCCACTCCTCGCGCGAGTCGAACCGCGAGAACGGCACCGTGAACGTCGGGATGGAGAACTCCTCGCCCAGACCGAGCCCCTCGGCGTCGCGGTCGGCACCGATGGCGACGACCCGGGCGGGGTACTCCGCGTCGAGGGTCGCCTCGAGCAGGGCCCGGAGGTTCGAGCCGGCACCGGAGATCAGGACGACCAGTTCGAGCACGGGACAACCCTACCGGGCTGCGGTCACCGGTCGTCCTTCGGGCGGCGCCACCACGGCAGCTCGTCCTCGGGGATCTGGTCCGTGGCGTCCCACCGCTGCTGCTGCACGGTCGGCGCGGACGGCACCGAGCCGCCCTCGGCACTGGCCCGATCGTCGCGACGGTCGTCGTGCCGGTCGTCGACGTCGTCGACGTCGTCTCGACCTGCGACGAACTCCTCGGTGCTCCACGGGAACGCGGGCTGCGGCTCCGTCCCCGGCGCACGCGGCACGGCGGCGGAGGCCTCGTCCGGCTCGCGGTCGACGTCGGATCCCGTGACCCGGTCGCGCAGGTCGCCGGCGCGCTCGCGGACGCCGTCGGCCGCTCCGCGCAGGCGGTCGCGGATCGTGCCGACTCCCCCGCGGCCGGTGGCACGCGGTCGATCGGTCACGCGGTCGGCGGGCACCCGGTCGGCGGCGACGGCGTCGGTGCGGGCCCAGTCCGGCAGAGCCACGTCGGCGTCCGGGTCGCGGTCCGGTGCGGGGTCGGGGGCGGTCCGGGAGGCGCGGCTCGACTCCGCCGGGCCGCCCGCCTCGGTCTCGGTGCGGGTCGGCTCGGTCCGCGCGCTGCTGTCGGCCCCGGTCCCCGGCCCGTTCCCGCCCTCGGTGCCGTTCCCCGACCCCTGCGGGCCGCTGCCCGGGACGCGGCCCACGGTCGCGTCGTCGCGGTCGTACCGCGTGGCGGCGACGCGTGCCCGATCGCCCTGCTCGGGTCCGCCGCGCCCCGGCAGACCCCGGGCGTCGCCGCCGTGGGCACCGTCGCCGCCGTCGGCGCGGCCGCCGTCGGCATGGGCGTCGTCCGCGCGTGCGGCCTCGGCCGTGGTGCTGCCGTGCGTCTCCTCGACCACGAAGCGGTGCACGTCGGTGGTCCGACCGGCACCGGCGCGGTCGAGTGCGGCGAGCAGCGAGCCGTCGGCAGCGGCCTCGGTATCGGCGTCCGCAGGGCCGTCGTCCGTCTCGTGCCACTGTTCCCGGGCCCACCCGCGCTCGGGCATCCGGACGAGGTCGCTGCCGGCCGCGAGCGCCACCACGGCGGGCACACCGACCTCGAGGGCCGCGAAGGCCCCGACGACCAGCGCGTGCGGACCGACGTCTGCCAGGCGCCCCGGGCCGAACGACCCCGCCGAGAGCCAGGCCACGAGCCCGGTCAGCACACCGGCGACGATCCCCGCTGCGACGCCGCCGAGCGCCCGGTGCAGGGCGGAGTTCGCACTGCCGAGGGCCTGCACGAGCCGCGGACGCAGGAGGCCGCCGGCCGCGAACCCGGCCACGACCGGCACGAGGACCCAGACCAGGCCGAACGCGTGCCCGGACGCCGGCAGCGCGCCGAACACCGGCAGGCCGGGGATCGGCCCGAGCGTCGTGCCGATCGGCGACACGCTGGAACCGGTCCCGATCGCGAAGCCGGGCCCGACGAGCCACGACGTCGCCCAGCCGACGAAGTCCGGCAGGAACGCGAGCTGGCCGACCGTCAGGGCGATCCCGCCGACCACGCCGGCGTGCGACCGCTCGTACAGGGAGATGACCTCGGCGAAGGAGGCGAAGAGGAGGAAGGCGACGACGACCCCGGCGACGGCGACGACCGCAGCCGTCGCGGCGGTGCCGGCACGGAGGCCGAACGCCGCGATCGCACGCCAGGCGGTCGGGACACGGTCGAGCTGGTCGAGCACGCGCCCGGTGACCGGGTCGGCCGGGAGCCCCCGTCGCCGTCGGCACACCTCGCTCGTGACGAGGGCTGGGATCCCGAACCAGAGCGCCGGGAGGACGATCGCCTGCCAGAGCGTCGGCACGGTCGCCGCGGACCGGGAGGACAGTGCGACGAGGAGCCCGAGGACGGCGACGACGCCGGTGCCGACGAGGAGCCCCGTCGTGCGGTGCTCGGTCTCGGCGAAACGGCGCCCGGCACGTCCGGCGAGCCAGGCGGTCACGAGGGCGAACCCGAGCGCCGCGAGCGTCACGTGGATCGGGTCGGTGGCGCCGCTCACGCCGGACGACTTCGCGAGCGCCGAGCCGAGCACGAACGACACGTCGACCCCGTGCCCGACGAGCCACACGCTCCCCGTGGCCTTCCAGAACACGTCCCAGTCGACCTGGAGTCCGTACTCGAAGCCCCACAGGAGCGTCAGCGGCACGAGGGCGATCCCGATGCCGACGCCGACCGTCACGACCGCCTCGATCGCGGCGAGCACTGCGGTTCCCAGGCGGTTCATCGCAGCGAGGATACGTGCTCCGCCGCGCAACCCGCGGCAGCCGCGCGGCTGCTGTGGAGAACGTCCGGCACCGGAGCGGACGGGAGGCGCGGTGCCAGCCGGCACCGCGCCTCCCGTCCGTCCGTCCGGACCCGCGAGCGCTACTTGCTCGCGACCACCTCGCGCAGCAGCGCCGCCGTCTCCGACGGCGTCTTGCCGACCTTGACGCCAGCGGCCTCGAGCGCCTGCTTCTTCGCCTCGGCCGTCCCGGCGGAGCCGGACACGATCGCGCCGGCGTGACCCATCGTCTTGCCCTCCGGCGCGGTGAAGCCCGCGACGTAGCCGACGACCGGCTTGGTGACGTGCGCCTTGATGTAGTCGGCCGCACGCTCCTCGGCGTCGCCGCCGATCTCGCCGATCATGACGATCGCCTCGGTCTCGGGGTCGGCCTCGAACGCGGCGAGCGCGTCGATGTGCGTGGTGCCGATGACCGGGTCGCCGCCGATGCCGATGGCGGTCGAGAAGCCCAGGTCACGCAGCTCGTACATCATCTGGTAGGTCAGCGTGCCCGACTTCGAGACGAGACCGATCGGGCCCTTGCCGGTGATCGTCGCCGGGGTGATGCCGACGAGCGACTCCCCGGGGGTGATGATGCCGGGGCAGTTCGGGCCGATGATCCGGGTCTTGCCACCGAGGGCCTTGGCGTGCGCCCAGAACTCCGCGGAGTCCTGCACGGGGATGCCCTCGGTGATGACGACCACGAGCGGGATCTCGGCATCGATGGCCTCCGTCACGGCGTCCTTCGCGAACGCCGGCGGCACGAAGACGATGGAGACGTCGGCACCGGTGGTGTCGATGGCCTCGCGCACCGAGCCGAACACCGGCAGCTCGACGTCGCCGTGGGTCACGGTGGTGCCGGCCTTGCGGGCGTTGACGCCACCGACGACCTGCGTACCGGCCTTGAGCATGAGCGCGGTGTGCTTGGTGCCCTCGCCGCCGGTGATGCCCTGGACGATGACCTTGGAGTCCTTGTTGAGGAAGATCGACATGGTCAGTCCCTTCAGGCCGCTGCGGCGGCGAGTTCGGCGGCCTGCTCGGCCGCGTCGTCCATGGTCGCGGCGACGGTGACGAGCGGGTGCGCTGCCTCCGCCAGGATCCGACGACCCTCTTCCACGTTGTTGCCGTCGAGGCGCACGACGAGCGGCTTGGTGGCCGCGTCGCCGAGGATGCCGAGCGCGGCGACGATGCCGTTCGCGACGGCGTCGCAGGCGGTGATGCCGCCGAAGACGTTCACGAACACGCTCTTCACCTGCGGGTCGCCGAGGATGACGTCGAGGCCGTTGGCCATGACCTCGGCCGAGGCGCCGCCGCCGATGTCGAGGAAGTTGGCGGGCTTCACGCCGCCGTGGCGCTCACCGGCGTAGGCGACGACGTCGAGCGTCGACATGACGAGCCCCGCACCGTTGCCGATCACGCCGACCTGGCCGTCGAGCTTGACGTAGTTGAGACCGTGGGCCTTCGCCTTGGCCTCGAGCGGGTCCTCGCTCGCGGTGTCCTCGAGCGCCTTGTGGCCCTCGTGCCGGAAGTCGGCGTTCTCGTCGAGCGAGACCTTGCCGTCGAGCGCGAGGATCTGGCCGTCGCCCGTGCGGACGAGCGGGTTCACCTCGACGAGGGTCGCGTCCTCGCCCTTGTAGACGTCGTAGAGCTTGACGAAGACGTCGGCGACCTGGTCCACGAGCTCCGCCGGGAACCCGGCCTGCTCGGCGATCGCACGACCGGCTGCGGCGTCGATGCCCGTCAGGGGGTCCACCTCGACGCGGGCGAGGGCCTCGGGCTTCTCGACGGCGAGCTGCTCGATCTCCATGCCGCCCTCGACGCTCGTGAGCGAGAGGTACGAGCGGTTCGCCCGGTCGAGCAGCACCGAGAAGTAGAACTCCTCGGCGATGTCCGCGCCCTGGGCGATCATGACCCGCTTGACCGTGTGGCCCTTGATGTCGAGGCCGAGGATCGCCTGGGCGTGCTCGTAGGCCTCGTCCGGGGTCTTGGCGACCTTGACGCCGCCGGCCTTGCCGCGACCGCCGACCTTCACCTGCGCCTTGACGACGACGACTCCGCCGATCTTCTCGGCCGCCGCCCTCGCCTCGTCCGGGGTGTCGGCGATGATCCCCTGCAACACGGGGACGCCGTAGGACTCGAAGAGGTCCCTGGCCTGGTACTCGAAAAGATCCACGCTGTTCTTCTTCCCGCACGTTCCGTGCGATCGGCATCGGTTACCCGGTCGCCACACTCACCATCGAGGGTCGCTCGATGTCGAGACAACGGCCGGGAGCCAGCCTAGCGCCGGCAGGTGGACGCGCGGTGCGCGCCCGTCACGTCGCGCGCGCACCCGTCGGTCGGGAGGCGCGGATCACCTCCGCCCCGCCCGATCCGCTGGGCGCACCCGTCGAACGGTCCCCCAGCGTCCGCCCGGCAGTGTGGAACGGTGAACGACGCCCTCCGTACCCGCGCCGCCGACGTGTTCGGCTGGCACCTCCGACCCGACCAGGAATCCGTCATCGACGCCGTGCTCGACGGACGCGACGCACTCGCCGTGATGCCGACCGGATCGGGGAAGTCCGCGATCTACCAGGTCGCCGGCATCGAGCTGGACGGCGTCGTCGTCGTGGTCTCACCCCTCGTCGCGCTGCAGGAGGACCAGGTCGTCGGACTCGAGCACCACGAGGGCGCTCCCCGCGCCGTCGCGATGAACGCCACGAGGAAGGCCCGCGCCGTCGCCGAGGCCTGGGACGCCGTCGCCGCCGGTGCGGTCGGATACGTGTTCCTGGCGCCCGAACAGCTCGCGAAGGACGACGTGCTCGAGCGACTCCGCGACGCCGGCGTCGTGCTGCTCGCCGTCGACGAGGCCCACTGCATCTCGTCCTGGGGCCACGACTTCCGGCCGGACTACCTGGCGCTCGGCGAGGTCGCGGAGCGTCTCGGCCGTCCGCCCGTGCTCGCACTGACCGCGACCGGCTCCGCTCCGGTGCGGGACGACATCGTCGAACGGCTCGGCATGCGCGACCCGTTCGTGCTCGCGTCGGGCTTCGACCGGCCCGGCATCCGGCTCGAGGTCGTCCGGCACGCCGAGGACGCCGAGAAGCGCGCGGCCGTGGTCGAGCAGGTGGCCGAGCTCGACGGCGCCACCGTGGTCTACGTCGCCACCCGTGCCGCGACCACGGAGTACGCGGACGCGCTCGCCGCCCGGGGTCGTCGGGCCCGGCCGTACCACGCCGGCATGCCGATCCGGGAGCGGGAGGCCGTGCACACCGGGTTCCTGGACGGCGACGTCGACGTCGTGGTGGCGACCAGCGCGTTCGGCATGGGCATCGACAAGCCGGACGTCCGGTACGTCGTGCACGCCGACGTGCCCGAGTCGATCGACGCCTACTACCAGGAGATCGGGCGTGCAGGACGGGACGCCGAACCCGCCGGCGCCACCCTGCACTACCGCGCCGAGGACTTCGGCCTGCGCACGTTCTTCGCGTCCGGCGCACCGCGGCCCGCCTCGGTCCGCGCCGTGTTCGACGCCGTCCCGGCCACCGGCTCGTCGCCCCGTTCGGCGGTGGAGGAGGCCTCGGGCCTCTCCGGCCGGACCGCGGGTCGCGCGCTCAACGCCCTGCTCGACGCCCGGGCCCTGCGCGAGGACGTGGACGGGATCGCCCGGGTGCCGGACGGTCCTCGGGACGCCGGCCGTGCGGCCCGTGCCGCCGCGGACCGCGCCGCCGAGCGGGAGCGGGTGGAGGAGTCCCGGATCGCGATGATGCGCCAGCTCGCCGAGACGACCGGCTGCCGGCGGCAGTTCCTGCTCGGCTACTTCGGGGACGAGCTGCCGGAACCGTGCGGGAACTGCGACACCTGTTCGTCGGGGACGGCCTACGAGGCCGCCGCACACGTCGCCGACGGCGCCAACGACACGGCCTGGCCGCCGGACGCCCGGGTCGAGCACGCCGAGTGGGGCACCGGTGTCGTGATGAGCACGGAGGAGGACCGCATCACGGTGTTCTTCGAGTCCGCCGGCTACCGCACGCTCGCGCTGGCCGACATCGAGCGGCACGACCTGCTCGAACGGCTCTGACCCGCCGGGACCGCCCGGGCGGGGAAGGCGCGGTCGCTCGACCACCCGTCGGCGACCGCGCTCCACTCCCCCGAGCACCCGCGATGCTGCCCTGGCGGCGTGACCGGCAGGTGTCCCCCGGGTGAACACGACACGAAACCGGACGCCCGTCGAGGCCTGACGGGTAGGCAGGAAGCCCGCAACGGAAAGGAACCACCATGAGCGATCCCGGCATCAGCCCCGTCGACGACTTCGAGGCCCAGCAGCGTCGCGACGACGACGTCGACCGCGAGCACGTCGGCCCGTACGAGGTGGACGAGTCCGAGGAGTCCCTCGAGACCGTCACGAACGACGCCGTCGCCGGCGAGACCGTCGATCCGCAGCCCGGTGACGGTACCGACGACGGGCCGACCGGTGGCTCGCCGCGCGAGGGTTCCCCCGACCTCTGGGAGCACGACGACGACGAGGACCGCCCCGACCTCGGGAACGACCTCGGTACCAAGCCCCTCTGACCGACGGCCCCCACGGAGCACGGCCCAGTACGATCGGGCCGTGCTCCGTCGCGTCCAGGACAGTGTCCGCAGCATGCCCGCCGTGGCTCGGCTGCTGGCCCTCGCATCGCTCCTGCTCGTCGCGGCCGCGGCGCACACGGGTGTCCGGTCCGGTGTGACCGACTGTGGTCCGGGTACGTACGGACCGCCGTGCGGCACGAACGTGCTCTGGGTGCCGCTGGTCGTCGCCGGGGTGCTGCTCGCGGTGGTCGCCGGATCGCCGAGCCACCTCTGGCCGCTCCCGGCGATCTGGCTGGTCGCCGTCCTGGTCGCCGCCGCCACGGGGCAGGTCGGGAGCGCGGCGTTCCTCGTCGCCGCCCTGGTGGGCGGGACGCTCGCGCTCGCCGCCGCCATCGTGATCGACGTGCTCCCCCGCCTCCGCGCCGGACGGCGCGGGCCACGACCGTGAGCGGTCGCCGGACGGGAGGAACGGTGCCGGGCCCGCACCGTCCCTCCAGTCCGCCCGTGGGCGGGGTCCCGGAACGCGACCTGCGTCGGTTCCTCGCCGAAAGCACGCCCGTGGCCGCCGGAGGCCGCGCCATCCTGCTCCAGATCGCCGACCCCGTGGTCGCAGCGGGGGTCCGGCGGCACTCGGACTTCGCTCGACGGCCGCAGCAACGGCTCGCCCACACCCTCACGTTCGTGTACGCGGTGGTGGTCGGCACCGACGCCGACGCTGCCGTCGCGGCCGGCTTCGTGGACCGCGCCCACCGGCCGGTCGCCGGAGCCGACGACGTGGACCGGCAGCTCTGGGTGGCCGCGACCCTGTACGACTCCGCGATGCGCGCCCACGAGCTGTTCGGCACGCCAGCGGGACCCGCGCTGGCCGAACGCGTGCTCGACGCCTACGCCCCGATCGGCACCGCGCTGCGCGTGCCGGCGGACCGTTGGCCGGCGACCGTCGCCGACTTCGACCGCTACTGGACCGGCACACTCGCCGGGCTCCGCGTCACCGACGACGCCCGCGGCGTCGTGCGCGACCTGCTGCACCCCCGGTTCGCGCCGCTGTGGGTGCGGGCCGCGATGCCGCTCGTGCGGATCGTCACCGTCGGGATGCTCCCGGACGCCCTCCGGTCGCAGTACGGCTTCGCGTGGGGGCCGCGCGAACAGCGGCGCTTCCGGCGGACCGTGCGCCGGGTACGGGTCGCACGGGCGATCCTGCCCGGGTGGCTGCTGCGGCTGCCGGGGCCGCTGCTCCTGCGGACGATGCGGCGGCACGCGGCCGGTGGTCAGCCGGCGAGGACCCGGACGGCGTAGTCGCCGACCATCACCACGTCACCGGGTCGGGCCACGACCTGCGCGCCACCGACGCTCGGCTCCTGCGCCCCGGACGCCCGGACCACCACCGTGCCGTTCGCGGAGCCGAGGTCCTCGACCACGAGTCCACCGTCGCCCGTCGGCCGGATCGCCGCGTGCTCGCGCGACACCGAACGACCCGGGTCGTCGAGCAGCACCGCACGCCGTCCGGGTGCCGTCTGGACCTTGCGCCCCAGGACCACCGGCTGGTCGAGCGGCACCACGTTGCCCGGTGCGACCTCGAGCACGAGCCGCGGCACCACGCCGATCGTGGGGAGCGGCTGGTCGGTGTGCACCACGGCGTCCGGCTCGCGGTCGGACACCGGTGCGCTCGGCAGCACCCACGCCCGCGACAGGTGACCGGCCTGCCGATCGCGCTCGACCTCGGCGTGGGTGACGACCGGACGCTCCGGTGCCCCCTCGTCCTTGCGACGTCGTGCCACGGTGTACCCCTCGTTCTGGTTCTTGTCCCCACCTGGTGCGAGATGCAACGGAATCAAGTATCGTCGAACCGCCGGGGGGCTCCCGGTACATCAAATACCGCATCGGGAGGGTATGCACATGGCAAACGTCAACGTCACCTACGACGATCTCCGCAACCAGGCTTCGCAGCTGCGCAACGGCCAGAAGTCCATCGAGGACCAGCTGAGCCAGCTCAAGAGCCAGATCGACAACCTCGTGTCGTCGGGCTACGTCACCGACAAGTCGTCCAAGGCGTTCGACGCGACGTACTCGGAGTTCAACTCCGGCGCGACGCAGACGATCCAGGCGATCGACGGCATGGCCGGGTTCCTCGAGAGCGCGGCGAACACGCTCGAGTCGACGGACGAGCAGCTCGCTTCGAGCATCGGCTAGTCAGGACCAGCACGACGGTGGCCGGCGCCTGGGGGTGCCGGCCACCGCTCTCGCCGCAGGGGCGGCGTCGAACGACCAGCAGCAGTAGGAATCCACCGGGGGAACCGTGGCCGGCACCATCAAGCTCGATCTCGACCTGATCGGGAATCTCGCATCCGACCTCTCGAGGCTGCACGGCGACTTCCAACACGTCGCCTCTGCCGCATCCGACTACAAGACCGGCATCGGCTCGATGACGGTCGGCAGTGCGATCGACGACTTCGCCGGCAACTGGGACATCCGGCGCGGGCGCCTCCAGGAGTCGATCAAGGCCGTGGCCGAGATGGCCGAGAGCGCGCACGACGGCTTCACCCAGACCGAGGTCGAGCTCGCGAACAAGATCCTCGGGAAGGACAGCTGATGGCACGGCCCAGCGACTGGAGCGCCGTCGACATGCAGCTCGACCCGGTGCCCGGCGACCCGGCCGAGATCCGGCAGTCCGCCTCCGGTGCCCGTTCGATCGAGCAGGCCATCACCGAGCAGGTCAACCGCCTCAACAGCCTGAAGGACGGCGAGGGCTGGGAGAGCGAGTCGGGGACGAAGTTCCGCGACTCCGCCGGAGACCTCGCCGGCGCCATCGAGAAGGCCAAGGGCCGCTACACCGAGCTCGCCGCCGCGCTCGACCAGTGGGCGGACGGGCTCGAGGGGCTCCAGCGCGAGGCCGACGCAGCCCTGCTGCAGGCGCAGGACGCGCGGGACGCGCACCGCGCTGCCGCGAACCAGACCATCACGGCCGAGGCCGACAGTCCGGAACACCAGGACCAGGTCGACGCGCAGGACCGGGCACTGAGTGCGGCGCAGGGCGACATCGACGCGGCGAAGGCGATCATCCACCGGCTCGCCGGGCCCTTCGGCGAAGAGGGCGAGTACGGGGAGCTGGCCGGTCGGGTCGCCGATCGCATCCGACAGGGCGCGGACGACGGGCTGAAGGACGGCTGGTTCGACCACGTGAAGCAGGCGATCCACGGGGCGCGCGGCGTGCTCAACGTCATCAAGGATGCGCTCGACGCCGTCGGCGCCGTCCTTCTGGTCGTCACCGTGGTCGCGGCCATCTTCTTCCCCGTGGCGCTCCCGGTGATCGCCGCCATCGGGCTCGCTGTGGCCGGCGCGACGCTGCTGATCACGGCAACGCAGGCGGTGGCGGGTGACGCGAGCGCGGGGGACGTCGGCAAGGACGCCCTCGGCTTCGCACTGGCCGGAGTCGGGTTCGGTGCCGCCAAGTACGCCGGCTCCGCGATGGGGCTGCTGCGGGGCGCAGTGGGAGAGACACGTGCAGCATCGGCTGCCGCTGCGGCGCGAAACGCGAACGCCGGAGTGGGCGGCGAGCTGAGTGCGTTCCTCCGGGGTGGCGATGCCGGCATCCGGGAGGCAGAAGCGGTCGGACGGAAGCCCCTCACGGCGTTGCTCGACACGTACGTGACCGGCGGTCTGATGGAGACCGCTCAGGTCCTCAAGCTCGCGCCGGATTCCGCCCTCGCACGCGAGGCAGCGACGCGCGCAGCGCTGGCCAACGGTGTCGTCGCCGGCTCCGGACTTCCCGGTCTCCCGGATCTGCCGGAACCCGTGGTGAACGTCGTCTCCGCCGCCACGGACTGGAACGGGTACTGGAAGTCGAAGAGCGAGATCCACGTCGGTTCCCTGTGACGCAGTACCGAGTCCTCTTGCCCGACGGGTGGTACCGGTACCCGGTCGACGGCGATCCGAAGCGCGCTTCGCGAGCGTTCGCCGACCGTCACCTGGTCCTCCGCGGTGGGGACGACCCGACGGCTGTGGAGGCACGGCGCCGCGCGCGCGACGACATCCGCTCCGCCTTCAGCACGATGGCGAACGCGGGGACGACGGACCTGTACTTCTTCGACGGCCAGTTCGGCGGAGTGCCGATGAACATGTTGTTCACGGTCGGTGTGGTCTACCTCGGACCGACGATCGCCGATCTCGAACTCCCTGCGGTCGCTCCGGTGCTCGGTGCATCGACGACGCTCACGGAGTTGCCCGTGGGGGAAGCACTCCGGGCGCGGTCCGAAGGAGAGATCGACGGAGGAGGATCGCTGCCGGCGTCGCTCCCCGGCGACATCGCCGCGGCGTTCCTCGCTGCATCGGGATCAGGCGGGCCAGCGAGGACGACTCGCGTGGACTACCTCCTGCCGGTGCCGCAGGAGCACGGCTCCTTCGCGCTGATCTCGTTCCAGTGCGCGGGCGATCCGTTCGTGGACGAGCGCGTTGCACACTTCGACATCCTGATGACCGGCTTCGCCTGGGACGGCGGGCGATGAAGTTCACATGGCCACCGACCGACACGCTCCGTCCACTCGACCTCGAAGCGCATCGTCGTGATCCCTCGAGTGCGCCGACGATCATCAGACTCCTCAACGAAACGAATGCAGCAGCAGCCTGGACGGTCCTCGAGGACTCGCGCGAGGTCGGCTGGGTCGCCGTCCGCACGGCCCCGCTCGACGGCCGTCCCGCCGGGGTCGCCCGGGCTGGCCTCCGTGCGCCTGATCCGATCGGGCCGATCGAGGAATCGATGCTCCCCACGAGCAGCGGCGACGCGCTGCGACTGGTCCAACGCCTCGCGCTGGAACGGCCGGACGGCGCAGCCTTCGTCGTGGTCCAAGCATCGTGGTCCTGGGTCGTGGGTGACGAGCTCGTCGTCCTCTCATCGAGCAGCGCCGAACCCGCACTCGCCGAGCTGTTGATCGCAGGCATCGACGCCCTCGCTGCGAAGATCGTCATCGATGCTTGAAACCCTTGCCCGCCCTGCCGCGTCGAGCGACCGGGCGGCCGCTGCGACCAGTGCCATCCGGCTCGTCATCGACGAGCGAGATCGGCTCGTCGTCCTCGACCAGGGCGGTGAACGAACGACGACGGACACCGTCGCCCGCGCCTGGTTCCTGAACGGCGACGTCCTCCCGAGGCACCTCGCGCCCACAGCCAGCAACGGCGCCGTGCTGATCGAGGACGTGAGCGGCAGCCTCTACCTCGTTCCGATCGACGATTGGTGGATGGCTCCCGTCTCCATCGTGCCGAAGGAACTCGCACTCCGCTCGAGCGGTCTCGCCGCGTTGCTCGATCGTTTCGGCACCGATGATCCACCGCCCGGCCACTTCGCCTCGGCCCACGTCCTGACGCCCACGGATGAGCGGCGACGCCGCAGGATTCAGAAGATCCTGGTCGTCGTCATCCTGCTCGGACTCGGCGCATTCCTGACGGATGCATTCGGCCCGATCGTGCTGGCGATGACCCGCACCCCCGACGCCCCGGCCTTCGGATGGATCTCGGCCGGTGCAGCCGCCGCCAACGCATTGGTGGTGCTGGTCGTCGCCGCAGGGCGCAGGCGTCGGCCCAGGAGCGCCGACGCGCCGGCACTCCGGCCTGTGGCCGGCCCCTCCTGGTTCCGCAACGCGGCGTCGATCAGCGCGGACGACCAGGGTCTCGTCCTCGTCGACGGGCAGGGCATCGCGCAACGGTTGGCAACACCGGATCGGCATCTCGGGCCGGATGCCGTGGTGCGCGCGGCGTTCGTCCACGACGAGGACCCTCGAGTGCTGCTCATCGACGGAACGGACACCGTCCGCGCGCAGTTGCCGCTGCGTCTGTGGGCGCCGTCGCCGGACGAGGCACTCGTCCTCCGAGAGTTCCTGCAGCGTCTCGGTGTCCTTACCGTCGCATCCGACGATCTGCGCAACCAGCCCGCGCTCGCGCTTGACGAGATGCGCAGCAGCCGCGTCGGCCCGTCGTCGCTGATGCTGCCGAACGTCCTGGGCGCCGTACCCGCGTACCCGTTCATCGCATCGTCGGCCTTCACGACGGTCGTGCTCGCCGGGGCTCGTTCGGCGGGCCCCGGGGACACCGCGACGATCGTCACGGCGCTGTTCGCCGCCATCGCGGTCGCAACGGTCGCCGCGGTCTTCGTCGTCGAATCGAGTTCGCGCCTCCCCGTCGCTCGCATCCGTCCGGAACAGCACGGACGTCCGGACCAGCCAGCGCTCACCCGACGCCACCTCGTCGCTGTGGGCATCCCGCTCATCGGAGCAGCTGTCGCCGTCTGGTACTTCGAGCAGGGCAACATCTTCTCTGCGACCAGCATCCTGCTCCTGGTGCTCGCCGTCCCACTGGTCTCGTGGCTGACGTTCCGTCGCCGTCGCGCAGAGCGGGGAAAGGCACCGGTCGGGCTCGGACGGTGGATCGTGATCGGAGCCCCGAGAGGAGACGAATGACTCGCCTGCTGTGGAACTACAACCGCGCGTGGACGCTGCTCGACGACGAGGGTGAGGTCGACGAGGTCACCGACGCAGCGGTGGAGCATGCGCTCGCGCAGGCGAAGCAGCGGCCGAAGCGTCGAGAACGCACGGTGCTCCGAACGGTCGTGCGTGACATCGCCGCCTTCCAGACCGCGGCGAAGGCGGAGACCTGCTTCGTGCTCTCGACCACGGCGCCGACGGTCCGAGCGATCGCGTACACGGTCGTGCACACCGTCGCCGGTGTCGACCGCGCGGACACCTTCATCGACGACGCTCGTGCACCGCGGGCGTCCGGCATCGGCGACGCCAGTGTCGGGACACTCGACCTGCCCGTCGGCCGTGCAACGCTCGTGGAGATGCGGGAACGCAGCACCGGCGGCCGGGGGCGGCCGGTGATGCAGGTCGTTCGTGCGATCATCCCCATCGTCGACGGCTTGAACGAGCTCACGGTGGTCGTGTCCTTCTTCGTCCCGGACGAGAACGACAGCGCCCTCGCTCGGCCCATGCTCGATGAGCTCCTCCGCGACCTGCGCATCGACTGGGGGTGAGCGTCATCGGCGGGGCGGAGACGGTCGCCCACGCGGCCGTGCTGAGCGACCGACGCGCCGCGCGGGGTCAGGTGGAGTCACTCGCTGTCGTGGACGACCGCTTGTACGGCGTGCGGTCGACGGGCCACCTCGCGCTCACCGGGCGGATCGTGGCCGCTTGGGCCCTCGACTGGTCGGACGTCCCGCGCTCGATCGTCGCGAGTCCCGGCAACGGAGCCGTCGCGATCCGCGACGAGCACGGACGCGAGTTCATCGTGCCGATCGACGACTGGTGGATCACGCCGTCGAGCCCGACGCTCTTGTCCACCGCACTCGATTCGAGCGGTCTCGCGTTGCTGATCCAGCGGTACGGAGCATCGGCAACGCTCAACGGAACCCCACGTCCCACGGTCATCCTTCCTCGGCCACCGGCGTTCTTCACCCGTGCCGAGCTCCTCGTGCGCGTGGCGGTCCTCGGGGGTGGTGCGCTCATCCCGCTCTCCGTCGCCTCCGCCCTCGTCGTGGCAGCGACGGCGCATCGCCTGCTCTGGGAGTTGTGGAGCCTCCCACAGATCGCGGCATCGATCGCTGTCGTCGTCGCTGCCTTCTCGGTGATCATCGGCAGGCGACGGATCACGAGGGAACCGACTGACGCGGTCCGACCACACGGACCAGCTTGGTTCACGAGTACGGCATCGCTGTCGGTCAACGGTGGTCAGCAGCTGGAGCTCACGGACGGCCAGGGCATGTGGCGCCGTCTGGAGACTCCCGGTTCGACGCTGTCCCCGATGGCGGTCAGCCGTGTGGTGTTCACCGACCACGCTCGTCGCACTGCTCTGCTGGTCGACGGCACCGGTACCGTTCGCGCAGAACTGGATGCAGCGACCTGGTACCCGGACGGACCCGACCAGCTGACGGCGCTCTTCAACGCATCCGGCATCCTGACGGCGCATCAACCGGACGTGCGGTCTTCTCCGGCGCAGCGCCTCGACACCCGATCCAGCCTGGACATCGCGAAGGGATCACTGTCGTCCGGCAACGAGCTCGGGGTCGCACGGGTGACGCCGGTCCTCGTCGCAACCATGTTGCCGGTCCTGGGTTCTGCGACGTCGTTCGCCGCGGGACTGCCCTGGGCCGGTGCACTGTGCCTCGCGCTCGCTGCGACGAACGTCGGCCTCACCTGCTGGCTGGGCTGGACGGAGACGTCTGTGCGCGTCGGCGACCCGACGAGAGTCGCGGTCGACAAGCCCAACCGGATGAGCGGACGGTCCGCAGCGCTGACGATCGTCGTGCTGGCTTCGCTGCTGACCCTGCTCTGGACCGTTCCGGCCCAGCGCTGGGACCTCGTCGTCGCAGCCGTCTTGCTCGCGATGGCCCTCCCCGGTCTCGCTTGGGTGGCGTACCGGCGTCGAGCACTGATCAACGGGAGCGGCCCACTGGCGCTCCACCGGTGGTGGCTCAGCGGCGCATCACGAGGAGAGGAATCATGAAGAACCTGCACTTCCGGCCGATCGACGCCTGGACGTTCATCGAGCCCGGGGCGCCGGATGAAGTCGGGACGGCCGCTGCCACTCGCGCGGTGAGCTTCGCGGAGACGGCCGTGTCGTCGAGGGACCGTGCCCGCCTCGTGCGCGAGTTCAGCGACCTTGCTCGGTACCGCGACACGTTCGAGGCGCCGGACTTCGCCGTCCTCACCACGAACAGACCGTCAGTGCACGTCATCGCGCACACCGCGGTGCACTACCTCGTCGGAGACGGAGCGGCCGACTTCGTGATCGACGACTCCTGGGCGGAGCGCCGCGATGGATCGCTCACTGTTGACCCCGAGATCACGACGACACGCACCGCGCTGGGTACCGCCACACGGATCCTGCTCAGACACACTTCGGAACCGAGCAGGTTCCTCCGGAGACGATCCGTCAAGACCTCGGTCCGATGGGTGCAGCCGTTCTCCGACGAATCGCTCTCCCGCACGGCCGTGCTCACATCGGTGATCGCGCACGAGAGCAACGTCGATCTCGCGCTGCCGCACGTGGACCGGCTCGCGCTCAGCCTCGAACTCCGGGAGACGTCATGAGCGGCGCCGCGGACCCGACGCCCGTCGGCCTCCCCGACCTCGAGGACATCGCCGGAGCGGACTGGTTGGTCGTCCCGCTGCCGGAGGACGTCCGGGGCAAGCCGAAGCGCTGGGCGAACTCGACTACCTACCGGCTCTTCCCCTGGTACGTGCGACCGTTCAAGACCGTGGAGGTCATCTTGACCGCTGGGTCGCTCGAGCAGCACTGCACGATGAGCGCGCCCGACCTCCGGTTCGCGTTCTTCCGCCCGCAAATCACATCCCCGACGGACATGACGACCGTCTCCGTCACCGCGACCGGGGACAGACTGGGCGGTACCGGCATCCCACCCTTCGAGGGCCTCCGCGCCGGCGCCCAGACGGTGTGGGAGCAGACAGCGGAGACGTGGCCGTTCGTCGATGCGACGGGAGCCGTGGTCGCGCGCTGCTGGCGTTTCCGATCCGGCACCCTGACCATCACGGTCACCGGTCTCGGCGATCATGCTGCAGCCTTCGCTGCCGCTGAGACGTCCCTGGAGGCGTTCGTCCGACGCATCCACAACGCGAGGTGAGCGCAAGGCTGGACGCGTCGCAGGTGAGCCGACCCGCTCCCCCACACCGCGCCTCCAGTCCGACCGCCCATCCACAAGCCGGACGCAACCCGGCCTGCACGGCGCAGGAACCTGCGAGAATCGACCCATGAGCGGCAGCACGACGCTGCGGGGGGCCTCGACGGGGTGCTCCGCGACGACCAGGACCCACGACGTGGCAGGTGCCGCGTGCGCCTGACGTTCACCGCGACCCACCTGCCGACCGACGCCACCGCGGACTTCGTGGTCGAGTGCGACGAGGACACCGTCCTCGGCGAGGTCGTCGAGATCGTCGCCCGTCGCTTCGGCCTGAGCGCCGAGTCCATCGTCGAGGTCGCGGTCGACGCCGTCCCGACGACCCCGCACGCCCGGCTCGGTGACGGTGTCCTGCTCGAGGGGTCCCGCCTGACCTTCGGCGCCCCCGCGCCGGTCCTCCCGCTGCCGGCCGACCTGCCGAGCGTCCGCATCGTGGGCGGGCCCGGAGCCGGCACGGTCGTGGTGCTGGACGCGGGCATCGCACACGTCGGTTCCGCTCCGGACGCCACGGTGCACCTGCCGGACCGCACCGCCCCGGAGTACGCGGCGATCCTGCGCCTCGACCTCAACCGGCGGTTCTCGATCATCCCGACGCGCGGCTCGCGCGTCCTCCTCGACGGCACGGAGCTCGACGAGGAGACGTCCGTCGAGCCCGGCAGCGTCGTCACGATCGGCGACACGCTGCTGTCGGTCGCTGTCCCCGACGCCGACCGGGCGGCGATCACGCTGACACCAGGTGGCGGGACGCTCGACTACACCCGGCCGCCGCGTCTGCTGCCGGAGGAGACCCCGACGGTCTTCAAGCTGCCGGCCGCGCCGGGGCAGCAGTCGCGCCGCTCCATCCCGATCATCGCGGCGCTGGCGCCGCTCGGCATGGCGGCCGTGATGATCTCGATCTTCCACAACGTCGCGTACCTGGCCTTCGGCCTCATGTCGCCGATCATCATGTTCGGCAACGCCTGGTGGGACCGCCGCAACGGCAAGAAGACGCACCGGCAGCGGGTGGCCGAGTACGAGGAGACGAAGAAGGCGGTCGAGGCGGACGCCCTGGAGGCAGTGGTCCGGTACCAGCGCGAGTCACGCACCAGCGCGCCCGACCCGGCGACGGTGCTCGACATCGCCCTGCGCCGTCGCGCCCGGCTGTGGGAGCGTCGGCGGACCGACCCCGACTACCTCACGCTGCGCGTCGGCACGGCGGACGTGCCGTCGGGCGTCGTGCTCGAGGACCCGGCAGCGCTGGAGCACCGGCGGGCGGTCGACAAGCTGGCCGAGGACGTGCCGGTCGTGGTCGACCTCGGCGAGCACGGCGTGGTCGGTGTCGCCGGGCGCGACGAGCACACCAGGCACCTCACGTCGTGGCTCGTGGCACAGCTCGCGGTGCTGCAGAGCCCGCGGGACACCCAGTTCGTGGTGCTCACCGACGCGCAGTCCGCCGACGAGTGGGCGTGGCTGCGCTGGGTGCCGCAGGCGCGACCGGGGTTCGGGCAGGACGCCGTCATCGCGATCGGCAACGACGCCGAGACGCTGGGCGCGCGGGTCGCCGAGATCGGGCAGCTCATCGACGCACGGCAGCGGGCGATGCGCGAGTCGAACGTGCGGGGGATCCCCGGTCCCGACGTGGTCGTGGTGCTCGACGGCGCTCGACGGCTGCGCGCACTGCCGGGCCTGATCCGCATCCTCAAGGAGGGCCCCGCGGTCGGCGTCCGGGCGATCTGCATCGAGGAAGAGGCACGCCTGCTGCCCGAGGAGTGCTCGGTCGTCGTCACGGTGGGTCCGGAGCGCATCCGTGTCGCCGCCCAGCGTCAGGCGACGGTCACCGACGTCCGACCGGACCGCATCCCGGACGGCTGGTTCGAGACCGTCGCCCGGGCGGTGGCGCCGATGGTCGACGCCGACGACGAGAGCGATGCCGGTGGGCTGCCGTCGTCGTCGCGACTGCTCGACGTGATGCTGCTGGAACCGCCGACGGCGCGGGCGATCACGGGCAAGTGGAACGTGCGTGCGCGCACCACCGAGGTGGTCGTCGGCGAGAGCCTCGACGGCCCGTTCGCGTTCGACCTCCGCAGGGACGGCCCGCACGGCCTGGTCGCCGGCACGACCGGGTCGGGCAAGTCCGAGCTCCTGCAGACGATCGTCGCGTCCCTGGCGGCGACGAACACCCCGGAGGGCATGAACTTCGTCCTCATCGACTACAAGGGCGGTGCGGCGTTCCGCGACTTCGCGCCGCTGCCGCACACGGTCGGCATGGTGACGGACCTCGACACGCACCTGGTGGAACGCGCCCTCGAGTCGCTCGGCGCCGAGCTCCGTCGCCGCGAGCACCTGCTGGCCGACGCCGCCGCGAAGGACATCGAGGACTACGTCGACCGCCTCGTCCGCGGTGAGCCGCTGCCGCCGATGCCACGCCTGCTCATCGTGATCGACGAGTTCGCCAGTCTCGTGCGCGAACTCCCGGACTTCGTCACGGGCCTGGTCAACATCGCACAGCGGGGACGGTCGCTCGGCATCCACCTCATCCTCGCCACGCAGCGTCCGACGGGTGTCGTGTCGAACGACATCCGCGCCAACACGAACCTCCGGATCGCGCTCCGCGTCACGGACTCGAGCGAGAGCACCGACGTCATCGACGCCGGTGACGCGGCGCAGATCCAGAAGAGCACGCCCGGCCGCGGGTACATCCGGCTCGGGGCCGGCGCGCTGCTGCCGTTCCAGGCCGGTCGGGTGGGCGGCCGGCGTCCGGGGCTGTCGACCGGACGCAAGCAGGTCTGGGCCGGAGCCGTCTCGTGGTCGTCGCTCGGCACCACCCCGCCGGCACCACCGAAGTCGAAGGAGCTGCAGGCAGAGGAACGCACCGACCTGCAGGAGCTGGTCGGCGCGGTGGCCGAGGCGGCGACCGAGCTCGGTGGACCGGCCCCCTACCGTCCGTGGCTCGACGCCCTGCCGGAGACGCTGCTCTTCACCGACCTGAACGACCGGGCGTGGGAACTCGACGACAGCAGCACGACCGATGCCCGGGTCGGCCCGCTGCCCTTCGCGCTGCAGGACTTCCCGGCCGAGCAGGCGCAGCGGGTCCGGAGCCTCGACCTCGACTCGGACGGACACCTCTACGTGGTCGGTGCCCCGCGGAGCGGTCGGTCGCAGGTGCTCCGCACGATCGCCGCCGCGGTCGCCCGGAACTCCTCAGCAGCCGACGTGCACGTGTACGCGCTCGACTGCGGCAACGGTGCGCTGCTGCCGATCCAGGCCCTCCCGCACGCCGGCGCCGTCGTGCAGCGTGTGCAGACCGAACGCGCGCAGCGTCTCCTCACGAAGCTCACCCAGGAGCTCGCCCGCCGTCAGCAGGTCCTCGCCAACGGCGGGTTCGCGAGCATCGTCGAGCAGCGCGCGGCGGCGGTCGTGCCCGCCGACCGGCTCCCCCACATCGTGTTCATGCTCGACCGGTGGGAAGGGTTCGTCGGCTCGCTCGGCGAACTCGACCACGGTGCACCGACCGACCAGGTGATGACCCTCCTGCGCGAAGGGGCGAGCGTCGGCATCCACCTGGTGGTCACCGGGGACCGTCAGCTCCTGTCGAGCCGGATGGCGACCCTGGTCGAGGACAAGCTCATCCTCCGGCTCTCCGACCGCGGTGACTACGGCCTCGCATCGCTCAACCCCCGCAAGCTGCCCGAGCAGGTCCCGGACGGACGGGCGTTCGCGTCGGAGTCCGCCACCGAGACGCAGATCGCCCTGCTCGCCGCAGCCGGCACCGGCCAGTCACAGGCCGCGGCGATCACCGCCCTCGCGACCTTCGCGACCGAGCGTGACCGCGCGGTCGAGCGTGCGCGTCGGCCGTTCCGCGTCGACCAGCTGTCCGGGCCGGTGCCGTTCGACCGGGCGTGGGAGATGCGCGACGACGACGCCGCCCTGTTCGGCCTCGTCGGCATCGGCGGGGACGACCTCACCGCCATCGGGCCGGACCTCGCGGCCGCGGGCTCGTTCGTCGTGGGCGGTCCCGCCAAGTCCGGTCGGAGCTCCGTCCTGCTGTCGATCGCACGGTCGGTGCTGCGCGAGGGGGGCGAGATCGTGCTCGTCACCCCACGTCAGTCGCCCCTGCGCGCCCTCGCGTCCGAACCCGGCGTCCTCGGCGCGCACGAGGGCGTCGACGTCACCGAGGCCGACCTCGCACCGCTGTTCGACGGACAACCCGGCCGCCGGGTCCTCGTCATCGACGATGCCGAGCTCGTCAAGGACGCACCCGCGAAGAGCTGGCTGCAGGGCTTCGTGAAGAGCGCGGCGGACAACGGGCAGGCCATCGTCGCGGCGGGGTTGACGGCCGAGTTCGGCGTTGGGTTCACGGGCTGGCAGGTGGACATGAAGCGACGTCGGTCGGGGGCGCTCCTCAGCCCGCAGGCGATCACCGAGGGCGACCTGCTCGGCATGCGCCTGCCGCGCAGCAGCATCGTCGAACGGGTGCAGGTCGGCTCCGCGCTGGTGCACCTCGGCGACGGCGAACTGGTGTCGGTGCAGGTTCCGGTCCCCTGATCGCACCCCGGTTCTTGTCATACTGACAAATACCGTGGTACGGTCGGGTCATGGCAGTCGAACTCAGCACCCGGACCACCCGGGGCACCCAGGCGACACCGACGTTCTCCACCATGCGGTTCCCCGCCGGTGAAGCACACGTCAAGGTCGCCCACGACGCCGACGCGGGGGACCTCATCGAGATCGCGACCCTGCGCGGCACGAACGGCGACGACCTCCTCATGCTCGGCATGTGGGCGGACGCCGTCCGGCAGCGCGGATCCCGGTCCGTCGCCCTCGTCCCGTACCTGCCCGGCGCCCGGCAGGACCGCGGCCTCCCCTTCGGCGCGAAGGTCTACGCGGACGTCATCAACGGCTTCGGGATCGACCAGGTCATCGCGTTCGACCCGCACTCGCCGGTGATCGTCGACCTGGTGGAGCGCCTGACCGTCGTCACGAGCGAGACCGTCGTCCGCGACCAGGTCGTCGCCGGCTCGGACTACAGCGGGATCATCGCCCCCGACAAGGGCGCGGTCGCGCGGGCCTCCGCCGTCGCCGACGCCTGCGGGCTGCCGGTGTTCCGCGCCGAGAAGCACCGCAACCCGGACACCGGCAAGCTCGACGGCTTCACGTGCGAGCCGCTGCCGGACACCGGTCGCCTGCTCGTCGTCGACGACATCTGCGACGGGGGCGGCACGTTCATGGGCCTCGCGACCGCGACGGGTCTGACGAAGGACCGCCTCGGCCTCTGGGTCTCGCACGGCGTCTTCTCCGGCCGGGCCCCGCAGCTCGCCGAGCACTTCGGGGAGATCGTCACGACGGACTCCTACCCCGCGCAGAACGCCATCGAGGGCCTGCGCACGATCGAACTCACCCCCTACCTGACGGAGCAGATCCGATGACGCAGACCGACACCACCACGACCGACACCGACGGCACCACCGGCATCGCGCCCCGCCTCACCGGCCCGAGCCCGATCGCCCCGCTCCTCGCCGTCGACGGCTACAAGCACTCGCACCGGCAGGTCTACCCGGCCGGCACCACCCGGATCCTCATCAACTGGACGAACCGTTCGAACGCGCACATGCCCGAGTCGACGCACGCCGTGGTGTTCGGCCTGCAGGCGTTCATCCAGCGCTCCCTCGTCGAGGCGTGGGCGCCGTTCTTCGTCGCGGACGAGGACGAGGTCGCCGGCCTGTTCGAGCAGGCACTGCAGGGGTACTTCGGCCCGAACCACATCGGCACCGAGCACATCCGGGCACTCCACCGCCTCGGGTACCTCCCGCTCGAGATCCGCGCGCTCCCCGAGGGAACCCTCGCCCCGATCGGCGTCGCGACCCTCACCGTCGAGAACACCGTCGACGAGTTCTTCTGGCTGCCGAACTACATCGAGACGGCCCTGTCGGCGTCGATCTGGCACCCGTCGACCGTCGCCACGAAGGCGCTCGAGTACCGGTACCTCATGGAGGACTGGGCCGCTCGCACCGGCGCCGACCCGGCCAGCATCGACTTCGCCGCGCACGACTTCTCCTTCCGGGGACAGTCGAGCATCGAGTCGGCCGCGGCCGGTGGCGCCGGGCACCTCCTCTCGTTCCTCGGCACCGACTCGATGCCGTCGCTCGACTTCATCGACCGCTACTACCCGGGTGACAACGGCTGGGTGGCCGCGAGCGTCCCGGCCACCGAGCACAGCGTGATGTGCGTGCGCGGCGCCGAGGGCGAGCTGGCGACCTTCGAGCAGATCCTCGACGTGTACCCGACGGGCATCGTGTCGGCCGTGAGCGACGGGTTCGACCTCTTCAAGGTGATCACCGAGACGCTCCCGCAGCTCAAGGACCGGATCACGGGTCGCGACGGCAAGCTCGTCATCCGCCCGGACTCGGGCGACCCGGTGGACATCGTCACGGGCACCGTGCACGGGGTCGATGCCGCGACGCTGACCGACCCGGCCCGCAGCCACGAGGAGAAGGGTGTCGTGGAGCTCCTCGACGAGATCTTCGGGCACACCGTGAACGACCAGGGCTTCAAGGTCCTCGACCAGCACATCGGCGTGATCTACGGCGACAGCATCACCCTCGACCGTGCCCGCCGCATCTACGAGCGACTCGCCGCCAAGGGCTACGCGAGCGACAACATCGTGCTCGGCATCGGCTCGTACACGTACCAGTACATGACCCGCGACAACCTCGGCAGCGCGGTCAAGGCCACCTGGGCGCTGGTGGACGGCGAGCCCGTCGACATCCAGAAGGACCCGAAGACGGGCAGCGGCAAGAAGAGCGCGAAGGGCCGGATCGCCCTGCACCGCGACGAAACCGGCGAGATCCGCCAGACCGACCAGGCCACCACAGAGGACGAGGCGACGAGCCTGCTCCAGCCCGTGTGGGTCGACGGCCGGTTCCGGGTCCTGCAGTCGTTCGCGGACGTGCGGGAGACCCTCCGCCGCGAACGCACCGAGCGCGCCGACCGCGCGGCCCGTCGGGCGACGGCGTGACCGACGCCACCTCGGCGGCCCGCGACCAGCCGCTCATCGCGATCGACGTCGTCCCGATGTCGTTCACGACGAGCGACGGGTTGCGGGTCGCCACCGCGCGTCGGCAGTACGCACCGTACGCGGGCCAGGAGGCGCTCCCCGGCGTGCTCCTGGAGGGTGCGGAACTCCTCGCCGACGGTGCACGACGCGCACTGCGGACCAAGACCGGGATCGACGCGGCGACGGTCCGGCACCTCGCGCAGGTCGGCGCGTTCGACGGACCCGACCGCGACCCGCGGAGCGCCGCGATCAGCGTCGCCTTCCTGGCCGTCGTGGCACCGGCGGTGACGACCCCGACGCCGGCCGCGGCGGCCGCTGTGGTGGCCCCGCCCTCGGCCGCCGGACCCGCGGTCTGGCGCGTGCCCGGGGGAGACGACCCGCGCCTCCCGTTCGACCACGACGCGATCATCCGAGCCGCCCTCGACCACGTCCGTACCCGGATCTGGCGCGATCTGCCGCTCACGCGCGCGTTGCTCGGCGAGGTGTTCACCACCTCCGACGCCTCCGCGCTGCAGACCGCACTGACGGGCGTGCAGCCGGACCCGGGCAACACGAACCGGGCGCTGCGGACCAACCCGGCGCTCGTCCGGGCCGACGCACCGGCCACGGCCGCGGTCCGTGGCGGCCGTCCCCCGGCAACCTGGACGTGGGCGGGCTGATCGCGGTTGGGTGGGGGCATGCCCTCCGCCCCGCTGTCCGGTGACACCTCGTTCGCGTTCCCGGAGTACACCGACCCGCCAGCATCACCGTTCGACGTCGCCCGCACCTGGATCGACGAGGCACGGGACGGCGACGTGTCCGAGCCGATGTCGATGACGCTCGCCACCGCGGGGTCCGACGGCCGGGTCTCGGCGCGGACCGTGGACGTGAAGCGGCTCGACGACCGCGGGCTCGTGTTCGGGACCTCGACGCTCAGCCCGACGGGCCGGCAGCTCGACGACAACCCGTTCGCCGCGCTCCAGGTGTACTGGCGGGAGACCATGCAGCAGCTGCGGTTCGAGGGCCGGGCCGTGCAGCTCTCCGACGCCGAGTCCGACGCGCTGTTCGCCGACCGGTCGCCGAAGTCCCGCGCCGCCACCGCGATCGCCGACCAGTCCTCGGTGCTCGAGCCCCGGACGTTGCAGGACCTCATCGACGACGCGAACGCGCTGCTCGACGAGTCCGAGGACGACGTGCCCCGCCCGGAGGGCTGGGTGGCGTGGCGACTCGAGCCGGACCGCGTCGAGTTCTGGCACGGCAGCCGCGACCGGATGCACCGGCGGTTGCAGTACGTGCTCGCCGACGGCGCGTGGTCGGCGGCGCGGCTGCAGCCGTAGCGCGCCGCGGGCTCGCCCCCGCGTCGAACCACGGAACCGACATCGAACCAGCCGCGCGCGCTGGTTCGATGTCGGATTCCTGGTTCGTCACACGCGCCGCGGCCGCGCCGCCGCGCCGCACGCCGCCGCGCCGCGCGCGCCCGCGCTACCGCGCGATCGGGTTCGACATCGCCCCCGCCCGGATGAGCGACGACGACTGGTCCGCCAGGTCCACCATCGACAGCGTGTTCCGCAGCTGCAGCCGGTTGAGGCACGAGTGCTCGAACGCCGGCACCCGCAGGTCCAACGGCCGCCGGCGCTCCGGGTGGGCCGCGGCGTGCGCGTCGACGCACTCCCCCACCACCTGCCAGAACCGCGACTCCGGCAGGACCCCGTCGTCGTCGAGGATCGCCGCGACGAAGCGCAGCACCCCGTCGAACACGTCGGTGAACACGGCCAGCGCCGCTTCGTCGTCGTCCACCGGGTGCACGATGCGCTCGATGTCGGCGGGCACCGGGCGGTCCGCGTGCCGCCCGAGCACCGCGACCTCTTCGCCGATGTCCTTCATCACCGTGCGCACCACGACCCCGTCACGGACGACGAGCACGAGGTTCTCGCCGTGCGGCATGAACACGAGGTCGTGCACGGTCAGGCAGTGCACCACGGGCAGCAGGTACGCGTCGAGCCAGCGCCGCACCCACTCGTCGGCCGGCAGCCCCGATGCCTCGATCAGCGCCGACACGACGGCGTCACCCGAGGCGTCCCGGTGCAGCAGCGCCGCCATCGTCAGCAGTCGCTCACCGTCCGTCACCCGCGGCAGCGGGCTCTCCCGCCACAGCGCCGCGAGCATCTTCCGCTGCGGTGAGGACACGTCGACCCGGTGGTAGGCGTCCCCGGTGTACCCGATGGCCGCGTGCTCCCGGAGCACCGAGAACCCGGCGCCGGCCAGCGTCTCGTCCGCGGACACGAGTGCCGCGACCCAGTCGTTCACCGCCGGGGTGTTCCGCATGTACGCGGGCGACATCCCCCGCAGGAACCCCATGTTCTGCACGGCGAGCGCTGTCTTGACGTAGGAGCGCTCCGGGTGGGAGCGGTCGAACGCCGTCCGGATCGACTGCTGCGGCTGGTACTCGTCCGGCCCCTCCCCGAGGTCGACCAGGTCCTGCCGCCCGAGGTCCGGCGCGAACGTCACGGCGATCCGGTGCTGCCACTGCCACGGGTGCACGGGGATCCAGACGTAGTCGTCGGGGTCGAGTCCCCGGGACACCAGAACGGCCCGGAACCCGGCGGTGGTCTCCGGGTCGAGCTCGGCCGCCCAGTGGTCGCGCTCGGTGCGGTCCGCGGCGAGCGCGAGGTGCGTGCAGGCCCGGCGTGCGGCGAGCCAGCGGTAGCGGAACCGACCGCCTGCCTCGGGAGCGTAGGCGCGGTACTCGTCCAGCCCGAACCCGATCCGCCCGTTCGCCGCCACGAACGCCGGGTGCCCCTCGGTCATCGCCGACTCGACGTCCTGGAACGATGCGACGACGCGGTCGGTCCCCTCCGTGCGCCCCCGTGCGAGCTGCGCGGCTGATGGCCCACCGCGACGGTGCTTCGCGGCGGCGCTCGCGAGGGTGGAGGCGATCTCCTCGAGGTACGTGCCGAGCAGCGCGTCGGGGACCCCGAGCACGTCGCGCAGCTCGAGGACGAGGTCCTGCGCGCTGAGCGGGGCCGCCGCACCGGCACGGGTGCGGGTCAGCGACGTCTCGTCGATCGACCAGTGCTCGAGCACGTGCCGACGCGCGCGGAACCGGTAGGTCGACTCCCCCGCGTCGAGCCGCCAGGCGTCGCCGTCCGGCTGCGGTTCCACGAGGCGCTCGTGCGTGAACTCGGCGATCGCCTTCGCCACGAGGTGCCGCTGGGCCGGTTCGAGGTGCTCCGGCCGGAGGTGCGCCGCGGGCCCGTCGCCCTCGGGCAGCCCGATCCGGTCGGTGTCGAGCACGGACAACAGGGCGCGCTTGCCGTCGACGTCGACCTCGCGCAGCACGCGGAACCCGACCTCGGCGTTCTTCGCGTGCACGGCGGTGTTCCGGACGTCGGGCTCGACGACGACGCGGCGTGCTCCGAGGACGTCGCGGCAGTGCTCGACGACGGTGCGCATGACGGCGCTCGTCAGTCCGTGCACCCGTCCGTCGGCGGGCGGCGGCGCGACGAGCAGGTGCATCCCGACGTCGCCGGGTTCGGCGGCGAACACGTCGGTGAGCAGGACCCGTGCCGGGTCGTACGTCTCCGCGAGGAACACCGGGACGCCGTCACGACGGCCGAGCCACGCGGCCTGCGCGGGATCCGCCTGCACGTCCGCGAGGTACGTCCGCACCGCGTCGACGTCGAGGTGCCCCATGCCCCACCACGACGACGCGGGGTGCGCGAGCCACGACTGCACGAGGGCGGCGTCACGATCCGGGTCCACGGGTTCGACGGCCAGGAGGCGCGGCTCGGCCCCGCCGACCTGGGTCACGTCCGGCAGGGTGGTCGCGTCGACGGTCATGCGGAGACCTCCGCGCGCTCGGGCGCGTGCCGGGGCGGCGCGCCGTCCGCGGTGCTGCCACGTGCCGTGGAGCGGGCGGAGGCGGGCAGGCCGAACTCCTGGAAGGCGATCCGCGCCTCCAGGCCGTACACGGGCCGACCCGTGACGGAGCGGATGATCGACGCGTTCCGCCACGCCCCCATGCCGAGGTCGGGTGCGGTGAGGCCGTGCGTGTGCTCCTCGGCGTTCTGCACCCAGATGCGGCCGCCGAGTCGGTCGACGTGGTGGTCGCGTGCGACCGCCAGGCGCCCCCGGGAGTCGCGGGCGACGAGGTGCTCGACCGGTGCGAGGAACGCCGCGGACCGCGGTCGGTACCCGGTCGCCAGGACCAGCCGCTCGACCTCGTGCTCGTAGGTCTCGCCGAGCTGCTCGTGCCGGAGGGTCAGCCGGTACGTCCCCCGGTCCGCCAACCACACGGCGTCGACCACGCTCGTCTCGGTGCGGAGCGTCGTCGGGACCGGTCCCGGCGCGCTGAGCCGGTACAGCTGGTCGTAGAGCGCGTCGACGAGGTCCGCGCTGATCCCCTTGTACAGCCCGCGCTGCTCGCGACCGAGGTGGTCGCGGACGTCCTCGGGCAGGGCGTGGAAGTGGTCCGTGTACTCCGGGCTCGTCATCTCGAGCGTGAGCTTGGTGTCCTCCATCGGGAAGAACCGCGGCGAGCGGGTGATCCAGTCGAGGCGGTAGCCGTCCCGCCGGGCGTCCTCGAGCAGCTCGCGGTAGACCTCGGCGGCGGACTGGCCGCTGCCGATCACCGCGATCGACCCGGCACGGCGCAGGGCGTCACGGTTCGGCAGGAACTCGGCGGAGTGGATCGCCGGCCCGTCGATGCCCCGAAGGGGTGCGGGGACGGACGGCTCCGTGCCGATGCCGACGACGACGTGGCGTGCGCGGTACGTCTCGGGACCCTGATCGGTCTCGGCGTGCACCGTGAACACGTCGGTCGTCACGTCGTGCTCGACGGCCGTGACCCGACGACCCCAGCGGAGGGTGTCGAGCCGGTCGGCGGCCCACCGGCAGTACGCGTCGTACTCGCTGCGGAGGGGGTGGAAGTCCTCGCGGATGTAGAACGGGTAGAGCCGACCGGTCTCCTTGAGCCACGCCAGGAACGAGAACGGCGAGGTCGGGTCCGCCATCGTCACGAGGTCCGCCATGAACGGCACCTGGATCGTGGCGTCGTCGAGCATCATGCCGTGGTGCCAGGCGAAGCCGTCGGCGGCGTCGAGGAACACCGCGTCGAGGTCGTCGAGCGGGTCGGTGAGGCAGGCGAGGCCGAGGTTGAACGGCCCGATGCCGATGCCGATCAGGTCGTGGACGGGGCGGTCGGCGGTCTCGTCGGCGGGACGGTCGGCGGACCGGAGGTCGTCAGCGGTGGTCATCGCGTTGCTCCTTCCGGGGCGGAGGTGGTCGCGCGGACGCGCGCTGCCGTCGCCGCGACGTGGTCGAGCGAGGCGCGCATCTGCGTCGGGGTCGTCTCCGGGTTGAGCAGCGTCAGCTTGTTGCAGGGGCGCCCGTCGATCACGGTCTTCGCGATGAGCACCCGCCCCTCGGCGAGGAGGGCCGCCCGGATCGGAGCCACCAGTGCGTCGGCGTCCGCGTCGGTCACGCCGGCGGGCTGCCACCGGAACAGCACGGTGCTGAGCTGCGTCGGCGCGACGAGCACGAGGTCCGGGTGCTCGTCGACGATCGCGTGCGTCGCCGCCGCGAGGTCGATCACCGCGTCGAACGCCCGCCCGACGGCCTCGGCGCCGGACGCACGGAGGGTCGCCCAGAGCTTCAACGCGTCGAACCGCCTGGTGGTCTGCAGGGACTTGTCGACCTGGTTCGGCTCGGCGGCGTCCTCGGGGTTGAGGTAGTCCGCGTACCAGGCCGTGCGGCGGAGGTCGGCGGGGTCGCGGACGACCAGGGAGCTCGACGACACCGGCTGGAAGAACGACTTGTGCAGGTCGGCGGTCACGCTCCGCGCACGCTCGATCCCGTCGAGCAGGTGCCGACGGGTCGGGGACACGAGCAGGCCGCAGCCGTACGCGGCGTCGACGTGGAGCCAGACGTCCTCGAGGTCGCACACGTCGGCGATCGGCTCGAGCGGGTCGATCACGCCGCGGTCGGTGGTGCCCGCCGTGGCGACGACGGCCATCGGGGTGCGGCCGGCCGTGCGGGCGGCCGCGATCGCCTCGGCGAGGGCCGCGGGACGCATCCGGCCGGCCTGGTCGGTGGGGACGTCGACGACCGCGTCGTCGGGGAGGCCGAGGAGCCGGGCGGACTTGCGGACGCTGAAGTGGGACTCGGCGGTGGCGAAGACGGTGAGCATCGGGGCCGTCGCGGCTGTCGCGGCCGTCGCTGCTTCTCGCGCCAGCAGCAGCGCCTGCAGGTTCGACTGGGACCCGCCCGAGGTGAACACCCCGTCACCGCCCGCGAACCCGATGCGCCCGGCGAGCCACGCCACCACGTGCCGCTCGATGTCGGTCCCGATCCGCGACTGGTCCCAGGTGTCCACCGAGGTGTTCACGGCGGCGAGCACCGACTCCGCCGCGACCGCGGGCAGCGCGACCGGGCAGTTGAGGTGGGCGAGGTACGCCGGGTCGTGGAACCAGACGGCCTCGCGGACGAACAGGTCGTCGAGCTCGGCGAGCGCCCGGTCGGTCCCGAGGGGTTCCCCGTCGAGGTCGACGGCGGCGACGCGGGCCCGGAGTTCGTCCGCGGCAGTGTCGGTCGTCGGTCGGTCGACGTCGGAGATGCGGTCCGCGAGCCGGTCGACCGTCGTTGTGACGGTGGTCCGGTAGCGCTCGGCGTTGGCAGAGGTCAACAATTCGATGAGGGCTGTCACGTTAGGTAAGGCTAACCTCACCTCGCCGCGATTGTCACGCGCAGCAGCACGCTCCCGACATGGCCGGGCGCGTCGGCGTCAGGGGCTCAGCGCCTCAGAGCTTCTCGATGGGCGCGATCTTGATGAGGAGCTTCTTGCGGCCCGCGGAGTCGAACGCGATCTCGGCGATGCGCTTGGCGCCGATGCCGGTCACGGCCGAGACCGTCCCCTCGCCGAAGTCGACGTGCTTGATGCGGTCGCCGGCCACGAGCTCCATGTCGCCGTTGTCGCGGACCTGCCCGGACACGCGGTTCGCCCACTCGGTCTTCGGACGGGTCTTCTGCGCCGCGGCCGCCCGGTCGTACGAGCCACCGCCCCAGCCGCCACCGCCGCGGTACCCGCCGCCGGCGCCGCCGCCCGAGCCACCGATCCCGCCGCCCCGTCGGGCGTTGAGGGCCCGGGGTTCCGTCCCGCCGCGGCTGTTCGCCATGCCGGGAGACTGCTTCCACTCGATGAGCCCCTCGGGGATCTCCTGCAGGAAGCGGGACGGCATCGCCACGTTGACGTCACCGAACTGCGCGCGGGTCATCGCGAGCGACAGGAAGAGGGACTTCTTGGCGCGGGTGATCCCCACGTAGAAGAGCCGGCGTTCCTCGGACGGGCCACCCGGCTCGTTCGCCGACATCCGGTGCGGCAGCAGGTCTTCCTCGACGCCGGTGAGGAACACCGCGTCGTACTCGAGCCCCTTCGCCGTGTGCAGGGTCATGAGCGACACCGTTCCCGACGAGTCGTCGAGCTCGTCCGCCGCGGCGACGAGGGAGACCTCGGTCAGGAAGTCGGACAGCGTGCCCTCGGGGTTGTTCTTCTGGAACTCCCGCGTCACCGCGACGAGCTCGTCGATGTTGTCCGCACGGGCGGCGTCCTGCGCGTCGGGCGACTTCCGGAGGTTCTCGAGCAGCCCCGAGCCGTCGAGCAGCTGCGTGAGGGTGTCCACGACCGGCTGGGTACCGGCGCGGGACGAGACGTCGTCGAGCAGGGCGGCGAACGCCGTGATCGCATTGCGCACCTTCGGCCCGAACCCGAGTTCGTCGGCGTGCCGGAGGGCGTCCCGCATCGTCGTCTCGTGCTCGTCGGCGTAGCGTTGCAGGGTGGTCTCGGTGACCGCGCCGATGCCGCGCTTCGGGACGTTGAGGACCCGTCGGAGCGCCATCGGGTCGGCCGGGTTGGCGACGGTGATCAGGTACGCCATGGCGTCCTTGATCTCGGCGCGCTCGTAGAACTTCGTGCCGCCGAGGACCCGGTACGGGATCGCCGCCCGGATGAAGATCTCCTCGAGCGCACGGGTCTGCGAGTTCGTCCGGTAGAAGACGGCCATGTCGCGGTAGGACATGCCGTCCTCGTGCAGGCGCTGGATCTCGTCGGCGACGAACTGGGCCTCGTCGTGCCCGGTGTAGCCCGTGAACCCGACGATCTTGTCGCCGGCGCCGACGTCCGTGAAGAGGTTCTTCGCCTGCCGGTCGAAGTTGTTCGCGATGACGGCGTTCGCGGCGTCGAGGATGTTCTGCGTCGACCGGTAGTTCTGCTCGAGCAGGACGACCTTCGAGTTCGGGAAGTCCCGCTCGAACTCGACGATGTTGCGGATGTCCGCCCCGCGGAAGGCGTAGATGGACTGGTCGGAGTCACCGACGACGGTCAGCGACGCCGGGGCGATCGACCCGTCGGCCTCGCGCATGCGGGCCACGTGCTGCCCGGCGTCCTCGAGCTTGTCCACCTGCTCGACCGGGACCGGCCGCGTGAGCTCGCGGATGAGGGCGTACTGCGCGTGGTTGGTGTCCTGGTACTCGTCGACGAGGATGAACCGGAACCGGCGCTGGTAGAGCGCGGCGACCTCGGGGAAGGCACGGAAGAGGAACACCGTCTGGCCGATGAGGTCGTCGAAGTCGAACGCGTTCGCCCGGCGCAGCTCGTTCGTGTACCGCCGGAAGACCTCGGTGAACATGACCTCTTGCGGGTCGTTCGCGTTGATGTTCCGGGCGTAGGAGTCGATGTCCTGCAGCTCGTTCTTGAGCTTCGAGATCTTCGAGGCCGCAGCGCCCACGGTCAGCCCGAGCGAGTCCGCCTCGAGCTCCTTGATGATCCGCTTGAGCAGGGCCTTCGAGTCGGCGGAGTCGTAGATCGTGAACGACTGCGCGAACCCGAAGCGCTCGGCCTCGCGCCGGAGGATCCGCACGCACGCCGAGTGGAAGGTGGAGATCCACATCCCCTCGGACGCCTGCCCGACCAGCGCCCGCACGCGCTCGCGCATCTCGGCCGCGGCCTTGTTCGTGAAGGTGATCGCCAGGATCTGCGACGGCCAGGCTTCTCGGTTGGCGAGCAGCAGGGCGATGCGGCGGGTCAGCACGCTCGTCTTGCCGGAGCCCGCACCCGCCACGATGAGCAGGGACTCGCCGCGGTACTCGACGGCTTCCTTCTGCTGGGGGTTCAGACCCGCGGTGAAGGGGTCGTCGTAGGCGCGGTCACCGGCGCCGGAACCGTCAGCACGGCCGGGCGTCGAGTCGAAGGGGTCGAGCACGATCGTCATGTCCGGGACAGTCTAGGCCGGGCCTCCGACAGCCGAGCGGGCGAGCACGGCCAGGTCGGTGTGGTCGGCGAACACCCCGTCGACGCCGGTGCGGACGACCGAGGTGAACCACCGCTCCCAGTCGCCGAACGCCGCGACCTCGCCGCCGCGACGCAACGGCGCCGGCAGGAACCGGTTCTCCGGGCGCAGCGTCCACGTGTACACGGCGAGCCCGGCTTCGTGCGCGCGGTCGACGACGGCGCTCCGCACGGGTGCCGGATCCTCGAGCGCGACGCTGTCCACCCCGGCCATCAGCGTCCCCAGGTCGACGCTGATGCCGTGGAACTCCGTCGCGAACGCCGTGAGCGCGTCGTCGGACCGCTCGGCCGCGTACGTGGGAGCCAACGACCCGTGGGACGCGACCTCGTCCGCCGCGCTGCCCCGCGCCTCCTGGAGGTAGACGAGCCGCCCGCCGGTCCCGCGCTCCCGGAGGTCCCGCAGCACCCCCTTCTCGAAGCTCTCGACGGTGAGGCGCTCGTCCCCGCGCCACCCGGTCTCGGCGAGGGCCCCGTCGAGGAGCTGCCCCATCGGGAAGCCCGCTCGGTCGAAGAAGTCGGCGTGCTTGACCTCCGCGACGAGTCCGACCGGCCGGGGAGCCGCGTCGAGGATCGCGAGCAGGTCCTCGAGGCGGAGGACCGGCTCCTCGCCGTCGTGCTCCGCCGACCCCGGTCGCAGGGCGGGGAGGCGCTCGCGGGTCCGCAGCGTCCGCAGCTCGGCCCACGTGAAGTCCTCGGTGAACCAGCCCGTCGTCTTCTGCCCGTCGACCGTCTTCGTCGTGCGCAGGTGCCGGAACTCGGGGTGGTCGGCGACGTCGGTCGTGCCGGAGACCTCGTTCTCGTGCCGCAGCACCAGCACGCCGTCCTTCGTGGGCACGAGGTCCGGCTCGATCGCGTCGGCACCGAGTTCGATCGCGAGCTCGTAGGCGCTCCGCGAGTGCTCGGGACGGTAACCGGACGCGCCGCGGTGGGCGATCACCAGGGTCATGGCCCCGACACTACGGCCACATCCGGCTCGCGGCGTCCCGGGGCCGGTAGGTTCACGGCATGGGGCTCGCCCGGGGGTGGAAGCGGAGCAGCGTCGCCGCGGCGACGGTACTGGTCGGCGTCGCGGCGTGGGTCGTGCCGGCCTCCGGGTCGGCGCCCCTGCACCTCGCCGAGGGCGGGGGCGAGGTCTGCATGGAGGGTCGCACGACGCCACCGTCGGCATCGCGATGCTCGACCACCCGACGGGCGACCCGATCGTCGTCAGCGCGGTGTCCGCACCGGGGGACGGCGTGCGCATCGTCGACGCGTTCGTGGTCCGGTACCCGCACGGTGCGACGGACCCGGTCCGGTACGGGACGGACGAGTGGCCGGTCCCCGCACACTGGGGCGAGCCGGAACCGGCGCTCGGCGCGTCGGTCGCCGCGGGCGATGCCGCCGACCTCGTCGTGCACGTCCGCCGCGATGCGCGCGACGGCGGCTCGGTGGGTCCGGTGCGGGTCGCGTACACGCAGGGCGCGCGGCTGTGGTCGGAGACCACCGGTACCGAGGTCGCGCTGCGCGCGCACTGCTGATCCAGGAGGCGCGGTGCCGGTCCGTTCCGACCCTCGCCGTGAGCGGTCGGCGGGCTCCGGGCCGGTTCGGGGCGCGCACGCAGCGCACGACCGTAGGCTGCGCTCGTCGGGTCCCCACGGGGCCGCTTCCGCTCGCCGCGAATCCTCAGCCTTCCGCGACCGAGCCCACCTAGGCTGAGAGGACTCGAATCTCCAAGGAAGAGGACACCATGGCCTTCAAGCCCGGTTTCGACCAGTCCCCCGCCTTCAACAACCAGGGGCCCAACACCTGGGGTGGGCGCGGCGCTGGTCAGCAGCAGGCCGGCTGGGGACAGACCCCGCAGCAGGCACAGGGCGGGATGACCCCCGAGCAGCTGCAGTACATGTACGACCGCCCGGCGGCCAGCACGGTCGACACGGACCGCATGTCGTACGAGGACACCATCGTCAAGACGCTGCTCGCGTTCGGCGTGCTCGTCGTGGGTGCCGTGGCCGGCTGGAACGCACCGATGATCGTCTGGATCATCGGCGCCGTCGCCGGGTTCGTGCTGGCGCTCGTCAACATGTTCAAGAAGAAGCCGTCGCCCGGGCTCGTCCTGGCGTACTCCTTCGCCCAGGGCCTGTTCGTCGGTGGCATCTCGCACTACTACCAGAACGCGTTCGGCGGCATCGTCGTGCAGGCCGTGTTCGGCACGCTCGGTGTCTTCGCCGTGACGCTCGCGCTGTTCGCCTCCGGCAAGGTCCGCGCGACGCCGAAGGCCACGCGCTTCTTCCTCGTCGCGATGGTCGGGTACCTGGTGTTCTCGCTCATCAACCTGGTCCTCATGTGGACCGGCGTGACGCAGACCGCGTTCGGTGCCCTCGGGTTCGAGATCTTCGGCATCCCGCTCGGCGTGATCATCGGCATCCTCGTCGTGGTCATGGCGGCGTACTCGCTGATCCTCGACTTCGACCAGATCCAGACCGGCGTCCGTCGTGGCGCTCCCCGGATCTACGCGTGGACGGCGGCGTTCGGGCTCATCGTCACGATCGTGTGGCTGTACCTCGAGATCCTGCGCATCCTCGCCATCGTGGCGAGCAGCCAGCGCAACTAGTACTCGGCACGACCCGAAGGGCCCCGGCGAACACGCCGGGGCCCTTCGTCGTTCCCGGGTCAGGGGCGGCCGACGACCCTCCCACGCCGAGATCGCATGACATGCCGCACGTGCATCGCCGAGGTCGCACAACGTGCCGCCCGTGCATCGCCGAGGTCGCACAACGTGCCGCACGACCTCGCCGCGAGCGGCAGATCGTGCGACTTCGCCGCACGCACGACCTCGCCGCACGCACGACCTCGCCGACCGGCCTCCGGACGCGGGACGGCCCGGCACGCAGGACGCGTGCCGGGCCGTCAGCGCGGGAGGACTACTCCCACTCGATCGTCCCCGGCGGCTTCGACGTGACGTCGAGCACGACCCGGTTCACGTCGGGCACCTCGTTCGTGATGCGGTTCGAGATCTTCGCGAGGGTGTCGTACGGCAGGCGCGTCCAGTCGGCGGTCATGGCGTCTTCCGACGAGACCGGACGGAGCACGATGGGGTGGCCGTACGTGCGACCGTCGCCCTGGACGCCCACGGAACGGACATCGGCGAGCAGGACGACCGGGCACTGCCAGATCTCCTCGTCGAGGCCGGCCGCGGTGAGCTCTTCGCGGGCGATCTTGTCGGCCGCGCGGAGCAGCTCGAGACGGTCCTTCGTGACCTCGCCGACGATGCGGATGCCGAGCCCCGGGCCGGGGAACGGCTGGCGACCGACGATGACCTCGGGCAGTCCGAGCTCGCGACCGACGGCGCGGACCTCGTCCTTGAACAGGGTGCGGAGCGGCTCGACGAGCTCGAACGTCATGTCGTCGGGGAGACCGCCGACGTTGTGGTGCGACTTGATGTTCGCCGTTCCCGAGCCACCGCCGGACTCGACGACGTCCGGGTAGAGCGTGCCCTGCACGAGGAACTTGACCTCGGCATCAGAGTCGGAAGCCTGGGCCTCGAGCACCAGCGCCTCGGCCGCGGCCTCGAACGTGCGGATGAACTCGCGCCCGATGATCTTGCGCTTCTGCTCCGGGTCGCTCACGCCGGCGAGGGCGTCGAGGAACTGCTGCTCGGCGTCGATCGTGATGAGCCGCACACCGGTGGAGGCGACGTAGTCCTCTTCCACCTGCTTGCGCTCGTCGGCGCGGAGGAGCCCGTGGTCGACGAAGACGCAGGTGAGCTGGTCGCCGACGGCCTTGTGCACGAGCGCCGCGGCGACGGCGGAGTCGACGCCACCGGAGAGTCCGGCGATGACCCGGGCGGCACCGACCTGTGCGCGGATGCGTTCGACCTGCTCCTCGATCACGTTCGCGGAGTTCCAGTCACCGGGGAGCCCGGCGGCACGGTGCAGGAAGTTCTCGAGCACGGCCTGGCCGTACACCGAGTGCTTGACCTCGGGGTGCCACTGCACGCCGTAGAGCTTGCGCTCGTCGGAGGCGAACGCGGCGACGGGGGTCGAGGCGCTGGACGCGAGGACCTCGAAGCCCTCGGGTGCCTTCGCCACGGAGTCGCCGTGGGACATCCAGGTCACCTGCGACTCCGGCTGGTCGCCGAGGAGTGTGCTCGTGCCGGGCGAGAGCGTGACGTCGGTCGCGCCGTACTCGCGCAGCCCGGTGTTCGCCACCTCGCCACCGAGCGCGGTCGCCATGGCCTGGAAGCCGTAGCAGATGCCGAGCACGGGGACGCCGAGGTCGAGGATGTCGCCGTCGAGCGCGGGCGCACCGGTCTCGTACACGGACGACGGGCCGCCGGACAGCACGATGGCCGCGGGGTCCTTCGCACGGACCTCGTCCGCCGTGATCGAGTGCGGGACGATCTCGCTGTAGACGTTCGCTTCACGGACCCGACGCGCGATGAGCTGCGCGTACTGGGCACCGAAGTCGACGACGAGGACGGGACGCTGTTCGGTCTCGCTCACCGAGCGGCCTCCTTCTCACGCTGCTGGGCAGCGGTCAGCTCGTGGTAGGTGTCCATGGCGATCTTCTGCATGCGGTGCTCGACCACGAACGACATGAACGGGATGATGCCCCCGAGGGCGATGAGCAGGAAGCGGATCGGCTTCCAGCGCATGATGCTCCACAGACGGAAGTCGGTGAAGAGGTAGAGCACGTACAGCCAGCCGTGGGCGATGAGGATGCCGATCGACAGGTTGAAGGTGCCGGGCTCCTTGCCCGCCGTGCCCTCCGGCACGAAGAACGCACCGCCGCCGAGCTGCATCTCGAGGTGCAGCGGCGTGTACTTGATGACCATCTCGACCACCAGGGCGAGCAGCAGCACGCCGGTGATGTACGCCGAGACGCGGTACCACTTCACCGCGCCCGGGATCTTCGGGATGTCGCGGGTACGGACGGTCAGAGCCATATCGGCCATCCTACCGTCGGTCGACGAGGGCACCGTCGACGCTGAGTGCGGCCTCACGCCGCTCTTCTTCCTCACGCTCCCAGGCGTCCTTCACGAACCGGTACCAGAGGAAGACGGCGAACCCGGCGAACACGACCCACTCGATCGCGTAGAACAGGTTGAGCCAGTCGAACTGGACCTCGCGCGAGGGCGCCCGGTCGGCGATGGTGCCGAGGTCGGCCGCCTTCGCCGTGGTGCCGTCGGCGACGACGTACCCGAGGTACATCCGGTCGTCGAACGCCTTCCACGTGTTCACGAACCGGGCCGGCGCGACCGCCGAGTACTCGCCCTTGTCGTAGGTGTCCTGGTCGGGCGACTCGGCCGGGTAGTAGCGCCCCTCGACCGTGAGCCGCGTGCCGTCCGCCAGACGATCACCACCGGCGACGGCGGCGGACCGCTGGTCGGACCACCCGATCACCACCGGGAGGCTCGCGCCGCTCGTGTCGTCCACCAGGTGTCCGACGGTCTGGTAGGTCCCGCCACCGGTCCGGCCGGTCAGGACGGTGGTGTCACCGGCGACGAACGTCCCCGTGACCGTCACCTTCTGCCCGGCCATCTTCTCGGTCGCGGGCTGCATCGGCCCGGTCACGGCGTCGAGGCTCTTCCGGTTCTCGGTCGTCGCGGGGAGGGGGGTGCCGTTGGCGATGCTCCGCTCGAGCTGCCACTTGCCCAGCCCGGCGAACACCGCCGCGAGCACGAGCGCCAGCAACAGCAGCGCGATCCACCTCGGTCGTCGGGCTACGGCCCACATCTGTATCAGTACTCCGGATCGCGCTGGCGGACCGGGCGCTCGGGGCGCTCGGCGGGGGTCTCGACCGACGACGTCCGGGGCTCGGACACCGTCTCCGGAGACTCATTCTCCCGCTCTTGGCTGCCAGCGGCCTCCACCAGGGCGAACTCCTCGGCGAACTGGCGGTCCCGCTCCGCCCGACGAGCGGCAGCGGCGGCGTCCGACTCGGCCTCTGCCGCCTCGGCCGCGGCAGCCGCTGCGACCGCTCGACGGCCACCGAGACGCGTCCGCAGGCGTGCCAGACGGGCCGGGCGGATCACGAGCCGACCGATGCGGTCCGAGTTGACCGCGAGCAACGGCCCGAGGATCGCCATGACGAGGACGTACAGGCCCGCGAAGGCGGTGATGCGGGCTTCGAGCCCGGCAGCGGCCGAGAGCGTCGCGAGGATCAGCGCGAACTCGCCGCGGTTCACCAGGATGACGGCGGTGTTGATCCCCTGCTGGACATTGAAGCCGTTCATGCGCGCGACGAGCTGTCCCGCGATGGCGTTCAGCGCGACGGTCATGCCGATCGCACCGAGCACCGGCCAGAGCACCTCGCCGAAGGTCGACAGGTCGAGCCCGAGCCCGAAGTTCACGAAGAAGAACGCCGCGAACACGTCGCGCATCGGCAGGGCGAGCTGCTCGATGCGGTCGCGGTAGCGCGTGGCTCCGCAGAGCAGGCCGATCACGAACGCCCCGATCGCGTCCGTGACACCGAGCAGGTCGCCGATGCCGCCGAACATGACCGCGAGGCCGAAGAACAGCACGGTGAACAGCTCGTCGTCACGGGTCGCGAAGATCCGGGACACCCACTTGCCGGCGAACCGGGCCAGCGTGAACATCACGATGAGGAACCCGAACGCGAGCGCGAGCTTGCCGACGACACCCCACACGTTCGTGTCGCCGGAGAGGACCACCGAGACGATCGCGAGGTAGATCGCGATGAAGACGTCCTCGATCACGGTGACGCCGAGGATCATCGGGGTCTCGTCGTTCGCCAGGCGACGGAGCTCGATGAGGAGCTTCGTCACGATCGCGCTCGACGAGGTCGCCGTCATGCCGGCGATGATGAGGGCTTCGCGGGTGCCCCACCCGAGCGAGAACCCGAAGGCGAACCCGACGCCCATGTTGATGGCGACGTACGTGCCACCGGACACCAAGAGCTTGCCGGCGTTGCCGTAGAACTCTTCCTGGTCGAACTCCAACCCGAGGTTGAACAGCAGCAGGATGAGCCCGAACGTCGCGATCAGCTCGATCGTGTGCGACTCGACGTTCAGCCCGATCCACGGGGTGTGGGGACTCGCGATGAGCCCCACGACCATGTAGATCGGGATCGCGGGCAGTCCGATCGTCTTGCCGAGTCGTCCGAGGACGTAGGCGATGATGAAGAGGATGCCGATGGTGAGGAGCTCACCACCCAGGTGCACGGGCTAGCTCCTCGGCGGGGCCTCGGCCGCAGCGGCCGCAAGCTCTCCGCTGCGGTAGAACGAGAACGCCTTCGCGACCTTCTCGGGTGCACCGGCGACGACGATGGTGTCGCCCGGGAACACGACGAAGTCGGACGACGGGGCCGGGTTGGCGCTGTCACCACGGACGACCGCCACGACGGTCAGGCCGATGAAGCCCGAGTCGTGCAGGTCGCCGAGGGGCTTGCCGGCGATGGCGTCGTCGTAGTCGACCGAGAACCAGTCGATGCTGAGGCCCGGGATCTCGTCGAGCTTGTCGAGACCCTCGGTGATGCGCGTGCCGCCGAGGAGTTCGGCGAGCGTGTGCGCCTCGTCCTCACTGAGGCGCAGCGACACCTTCTCCGACTTGTCGGCGCCGTCCGAGACGTCGGCGAAGGAGATGAGGTCGGAGTGACCCGACCGGTGCGTGATGACACCGCACTTGCCACCGTCGTCGGTGTAGAAGCTGTGCAGCACGCCGACTCCGGGGAGTTTGACGCGATGGACGTCGACCATGATGGCTCCCTTTTCGAGTACCCCGATGATAACCACCGCGATGGTCCGTCCATTCCGTTCCGCTACAGTCCGGTGGACGGGGACGACAGGGGGAACGCTGTGGACGAGCAGGACAGGACCAACCGGCTGGTGGCCGGCACCGGGATCGCGGTGGTGGCACTCTACGCCGCACTGCTCGCCGTCCAGGCACTCGTGCTCGATCCGCTCGCCGCGGTGCCGGGCGCCTCGCTCGGCGCGATCCACGCGGAACTCGAGCGCCAGGGCTTCGCGGTCGGCACCGACATCGCCGTCGTCGTCGGGATCGCCGTCGTCGGCGTCGCCCTGGCGATCGGCCTCGGCACCTCGCTCGTCGTCACCCGTGCACGGCCGTACGTCACCGCCGCGGTCCTGCTCGGGGTGCTCGCGCTCGGCGGTCCGATGACCTGGTGGAGCGGCTTCTGGCTCGGCATGGACGTCGCCGACGCGTACGGCGTCGGCGGTGGAGCGCACACCGCCTGGGCCGGTGTCCTCCTCGTCACCAGCGCGATCGCGCTGGCCGCGATCCCGTTCGTCCTCGTGGTCGGCCAGGCGATCAGTACTCGCCGGACCACGCACCGGTCGCGCGCTGCCTGACGGAGCCGACCCGCGCCTCCAGGCAGTCGAGAGCCAGGAGGCACGGGGCGCGTCCTACTCGGGCTCGCTCGTCTTCTCGCCGACCACCTGCTCGTCGGACGCCTTGGCACCCTCGGCGCCGCTCGACCGGCCGCCGCCGACCACCACGTCGTCCTCGTCGAAGCCGAACGCGATGTCCGGCGCCTCGAGCCGCACGCGGTCCGCCGAGGCGTCGTCGGGCTGCAGCTGCGACTCGCGTTCCGCGGCGACGCGCTTGAGGTAGTTCGAGACCTCGTTCTCGGTGGTCTCCTGGTCCCAGCCGAGCACGTCCGCCATGAGCTTCGCGGCGACGGGCGCCGCCGACTCACCGCGGTCCCACGCCTCGATCGAGATGCGGGTGCGGCGGGCGAGGACGTCCTCGAGGTGCAGGGCGCCCTCGTGCGAGGCCGCGTAGACGACCTCGGCGCCGATGTAGTCGTCGGCACCGGGGAGCGGCTCGGCGAGGGACGGGTCCTGCTTCACGAGCCGGAGCACCTCGGTCGCGAGCGTGCCGTAGCGGTTCAGCAGGTGCTCGATGCGGACCTTGTGCACGCCGAAGCTCCGCGCGGTGCGGCCGCGTCGGTTCCAGGCGGCCGGGTAGCCCTCGGCACCGAGCAGGGGGATGTCCTCGGTCGTCGAGCCCGGGATCTTCCCGTCCATCGCCGCGACGGCCTCGTCGATGGCGTCCTTGCCCATCACGCGGTACGTGGTCCACTTGCCGCCGGCGACGACCACGAGCCCGGGGACCGTGTGCGCGACGACGTGCTCGCGGCTGAGCTTCGACGTCTGGTCGGACTCGCCCGCGAGCAGCGGCCGGAGTCCGGCGTACACGCCCTCGACGTCCTCACGCGTCAGCGGGACCGCGAGGACCTTGTTGACGTGCTCGAGGATGTAGTCGATGTCCGCCGCGGTCGCCGCCGGGTGCGCCTTGTCGAGGTACCAGTCGGTGTCCGTCGTGCCGACCAGCCAGTGCCGGCCCCACGGGATCACGAAGAGCACGCTCTTCTCGGTGCGGAGGATCATGCCCGTGTTCGACTGGAAGCGGTCGCGCGGGATGACCAGGTGCACGCCCTTCGACGCCCGCACCTTGAACTGCCCGCGGGTCCCGACCATCGCCTGGGTGTCGTCGGTCCAGACACCCGTCGCGTTGACGACCTGCTTGGCCCGGATGTCGAACTTCTCGCCCGTCTGGATGTCGTGCGCGTGCGCCCCCACGACCCGCTCGCCGACCTTGATGAAGCCCTCGATGCGCACGCGGCTCGCGGCGGAGGCGCCGTACGACGCCGCCGTGCGCACGAGCGACGCGACGTACCGGGCGTCGTCGACCTGGGCGTCGTAGTACGTCATGCCGCCGACGAAGGCGTCCTTCTTGAGGCCGGGCATGTTCTTGAGGACCTGGCTCCGGCTGAGGTGTCGGTGGTGCGGCACCCCCGGCGGCCGACCACCGGACCAGCTGAAGACGTCGTACATCGCCATGCCGATGCCGATGTAGAAGCGCTCCCACACGCGGTGGTTGAGCGGGTAGAGGAAGCGGACGGGCTTCACGAGGTGCGGGGCGATGCGCTGCAGCAGGAGGCCGCGTTCGATCAGTGCCTCGCGGACGAGCGCGAAGTTGAGCTGCTCGAGATAGCGGATGCCGCCGTGGACGAGCTTCGACGAGCGGCTCGAGGTCCCCGAGCCCCAGTCGCGGGCCTCGACGATGCCGACGCTGAGGCCACGGGTGACGGCGTCGAGTGCGCTGCCGCCACCGACGATGCCACCGCCGACGACCAGGACGTCGAGCTCCTTGGTCTTCAGGGTCTCGATGGCGGCCGCGCGTTCGTCGGGACCGAGCTTCGCCGACGGGTCGAACCCCACCCCCGGGGCGGCGGTCTCGGGCCGGGCGGGCCGGGTCGCGCTGGACGTGCTCGTGCTGGTCTTCGCCATCGTCGCCTCCGTGTCACGGTGACGCCGGGCGTCACCCGCGCCGGAGTGCGGGTGCCACCGTCAGTTCCGGTGGTACGGCGCCACGACCACTTCTACTCGCTGGAACTCCTTGACGTCGGAGTATCCGGTCGTGGCCATCGATCGACGCAGGGCGCCGACGATGTTCGCGCGGCCATCCCACGTCGGGGTGGGGCCGTTCAGGACGTTCTCGAGCGGGGCGATCGTGCCGACCTCGACCCGGCGGCCGCGCGGCAGCTCCGGGTGGTGCGCCTCGGCACCCCAGTGGAACCCACCGCCGGGGGCCTCGGTCGCGCGGGCCAGCGCGGTGCCGAGCATCACGGCGTCGGCGCCCATCGCGATGGCCTTGACGACGTCGCCGGCGGTGTCGAGCCCGCCGTCGGCGATGACGTGCACGTAGCGGCCGCCGGACTCGTCCATGTAGTCACGGCGAGCGCCGGCGATGTCCGCGACGGCCGTGGCCATCGGGGCGTGGATGCCGAGGGCGGCCCGCGTGGTCGATGCCGCACCGCCGCCGAAGCCGACGAGCACACCAGCGGCACCGGTGCGCATGAGGTGCAGGGCCGCCGTGTAGGTCGAGGCTCCGCCCACGATCACCGGGACGTCGAGCTCGTAGATGAACTTCTTGAGGTTGAGCGGCTCGGTGTTCTGCGAGACGTGCTCGGCCGAGACCGTCGTGCCGCGGATGACGAACAGGTCGACACCGGCGTCGACGACGGTCTGCGAGAACTCCTGCGTGCGCTGGGGACTGAGCGACCCGGCGACCGGGACACCGGCGGCGCGGATCTCGGCCAGGCGCGCGGTGATCAGCTCGGCCTTGACCGGCTCGGAGTAGATCTCCTGCATGCGCTTCGTGACGTTGCCGTCGGTGAGCGCCTTGATCTCGTCGAAGTAGGGCGTCGGGTCCTCGTAGCGGGTCCAGAGGCCCTCGAGGTCGAGGACGCCGAGCATGCCGAGCCGGCCCATCTGGATGACCGTCGCGGGCGAGGCGACGGAGTCCATCGGGGCCGAGAGGATCGGCGACTCGAACGTGAACGCGTCGATCGACCACTGCACGCTCACGTCACGCGGGTCACGCGTGCGCCGCGAGGGGACCACCGCGATGTCGTCGAACGCGTACGCCCGACGTCCGCGCTTGCCAGCACCGATCTCGACTTCACTCACCCGGCAAGCCTAGCGGTCGTGTCCCCCGGGTGACACGGGCGCGACGGGCAGGGCGCGCGGCGGACGTCAGCGCGTCCGGCGTGCGCGGCGCCTGCGGAGCGTCCGCAGGACGAGCCCGAGCAGCAGCGCGAGCACCACCAGCACGCCGACCAGCGCCGCGGCGACCTTCACGAGCAGCGCCGCCCCGACGAAGAGCACGGCGAACACCAGCCACACGAGGGCGTCGAGCACGAGGGGGCCGGGAGTCCGCACGCGACCGACGATAGCGACCCGGCGGGGGCGGGTCGCGCCTCCTGGCCGACGACGCGCCGTCCCGACGACGCGCCGTCCCGGCGACGTGGGCCGCGCACCGGTCCGCGTGAGGAGCGGGGCCGTGCGGCGCTGAGCGTCCACGCACGACCCCACTCGGTGCGGGTACCGCCCCCACAGCGGCACCCACGGTCGACACCGCTCGCTCAGCGCGCGGAGTCGACGTCCTTGGCGAGCGTCCCCAGGTACAGCTCGATGACCTTCGGGTCGTCGGCGAGCTCCCTCCCGGTGCCCGAGTACGCGTTCTTCCCCTGGTCGAGCACGTACCCACGATCGCAGATCTGCAGACAGCGTCGCGCGTTCTGCTCCACCATGACGATCGACACACCGGCCTTGTTGATCCGGCGTGTGCGGATGAACGTCTCGTCCTGGCGCACGGGCGACAGCCCCGCGGAGGGTTCGTCGAGCAGCAGCACCTTCGGGTCCATCATGAGTGCCCGGGCCATCGCGACGGACTGCCGCTCACCGCCGGACAGCGATCCGGCACGCTGGCCCTTCCGCTGTCCGAGGACGGGGAACAGGTCGTAGATGACCTCGAGCCGCTCGGCGAACTTCCGGGGTCGCAGGTACAGGCCCATCTGCAGGTTCTCCTCGATCGAGAGCGAGGGGAAGACGTTGTTCGTCTGCGGGACGAAGCCCACGCCGGCCTGCACGAGCTTGTTCGCCTTGAGGTTGGTGATGTCCTCGCCCTGCAGGGTGACGGAGCCCTCGCGGATGGACACGAGGCCGAACAGGGCCTTGAGGAGCGTCGACTTGCCGGCGCCGTTCGGGCCGATGATGCCGATGAGCTCGCCCGGGTAGCAGTCGAGGTCGCAGCCGTTCAGGATGTTCACCCCCGGCAGGTAGCCGGCGACGAGGTTCTTCGCGCTGAGCACGGGCTCGCGTTCCAGCGTGGCCGCCGGGGCGGCGGTCGCCGGCGACGGACTGGAGGCGCTGCTCGCGTTCGTGGGCTCGCTTGCGTCGGTCATCGGGTCGCCTCCTGCTCGTCTTCTTCCGCTACTTCCTCGGCGAGTTCCTCGTAGGTCTCCTCGTTGAGGAGCGAGTCGTCACCGAGGTCGGTGTCGTGGTGCGCACCGAGGTACGCGTCGATGACCGCACGGTCGTCCATCACCGTGTCGGCCGGGCCCTCGGCGACGACCTTGCCCTCGGCCATCACGACCACCCAGTCCGAGATGTGCCGGACCATGTGCATGTCGTGCTCGACGAAGAGCACGGTCATGCCGTCGTCGCGCAGGGACTGGATGTGCCCGAGCAGCGACTGGGTCAGCGCCGGGTTCACGCCGGCCATCGGCTCGTCGAGCATGATCATCGTCGGGTCGGACATGAGCGCCCGGGCCATCTCGAGGAGCTTGCGCTGCCCGCCGGACAGCGAGCCCGCGTAGTCGTCGGCCTTCGTGTCGAGCTTGAAGCGGGCGAGGAGGTCCTCGGCCTTCGCCGTGATCTCACGCTCCCGCTTCCGCCAGAGCGCGGGGACGAGGCCGACGAAGAAGTTCTCGCCGGGCTGGTCGCGGGCGCCGAGGAGCATGTTCTGCATCACGGTGAGGCGGCTGAGCGCCTTCGTGAGCTGGAACGTGCGGACCATGCCCTTGTTCGCGATGTGGGTGGCGCTGGTCTTCTGCAGGGTGTTGCCGTCGAATCGGGTCGTCGCGCCGGGGCTCGGCTTGTCGAACCCGGTGAGCAGGTTGAAGAACGTCGTCTTGCCGGCGCCGTTCGGGCCGATGAGGGCGGTGATCGAGCCGCGCTGGACCTCGAGGTGGTCGACGTCGACCGCGGTCATGCCGCCGAAGCGACGGGTGACGTCGTCGACGACCAGGATCGGGTCGTTCTTGGGGTGGGCGTACGTCTCAGACACTGAACGTCAACTCCTTCTTGTTGCCCAGGAGGCCCTGTGGACGGAACACGATGAGGAGCATGAGCGCGACGCCGACGAGCACGTAGGAGAACTGCTCGGCCTGCTGCGCGTTCATGATCGAGTTCGGGATGAAGTCACCGGCGAGGGTGCGGATCGCGAGTCGGACGACGAAGAAGAGCACGGCGCCGAGCACCGGTCCGAACACCGTCGCCGCACCGCCGAGGATGAGCGCCGTCCAGATGAAGAACGTCATCGAGCGGCCCATCGCGTCCGGTTGCACCGAACTCGGCAGGACGTAGATGATCCCGGCCAGGGCCCCGAGCGCACCGCCGAACACGAGCGCCTGCATCTTGTACGAGTAGACGTTCTTGCCGAGGGAGCGGACGGCGTCCTCGTCCTCGCGGATGGCCTTCACGACACGGCCCCAGGGGCTGCGCATGAGCAGGAACAGTACGAGCGTGAACAGGGCGACGAGCCCCCACGCCGCGATCCGGATCCACCAGCCGTTGACGCCGTTGTTCGAGTACGTGAACCACAGGATCGTGGTGGTGCCGTCGGGGAGCGGGCTGAGGGCGTTGAACGGGTCGCGGTAGCTCGACCCGGTGATGCCGTTCGAGCCACCGGTCGTCGTGGTGAGCAGGCTCGACCGTCCCACCATGCGGATGATCTCGGCGCCGGAGATCGTCACGATCGCCAGGTAGTCGCCGCGGAGCCGCAGGGTCGGGATGCCGAGGATGATCGCGAACACGATCGACACGAGCAACGCGACGAGGACGGCCATCACGAACGGCAACCCGTTCGTGATCGAGATCGCGAAGCCGTAGGCGCCGAGCAGCAGGAACGCTGCCTGGCCCATGTTGACCAGGCCGGTGAGTCCGAAGTGGACGTTGAGGCCGATCGCGGCGAGCGCGAACGCCGCCGTGGTCGGGGCGAGTGCTTCCTGCGTGAGGGAGGACAGCAGGTTGAGGATGTAGTCCATGGCGGCGCTCCTTAGCCGATCCGCTCGGCGCGGCCGAAGATGCCCTGCGGCCGGAACAGCAGGATTAGGATGAGGATCACGAGGGCAGTGGCGTACTTGAAGTCACCGGGCAGCACGAGGTTCGTGAGCTCCACGACGACGCCGATGATCATCGAGCCGACGAGTGCGCCGTAGGCGGTCCCGAGGCCACCGAGCGTGACCGAGGCGAACATGAGCAGCAGCAGCTGCAGGCCGGTCTGCCAGTTCACGCCGTTGAGCACGAGGCCGAGCATCACGCCGGAGAGCCCCGCGAGACCGGCGGCGAGCGTCCACACGAACCGGATGACCCGGTCGACGTCGATGCCGGACGCGCTGGCCAGTGCCGGGTTGTCCGACACCGCACGGGTCGCGCGGCCGAAGCGCGTCTTCGCGAGGAACAGGCCGGTCGCGACGAGGACGACGAGCGCGATGCCCATCGCCACGTACGACTGCACCGTGAGCGTGACCCCGGCGAAGCGGACCGTCTCGGGGTTGCCCTGCTGGATGCGCACGGTCGAGGCGCCGAAGAAGTACTGGAACGCGTACTGCGCGGCGATCGACAACCCGATCGTCACGATCATGAGCTGCGTCAGGCTGATGCGCTTGCGCCGCAACGGCCGCCAGATGCCGGCGTCCTGCAGGTATCCGGTCGCCGCGCACAGCAGCGTGACCACCACCCCCGTCAGCCAGATGTTCCACCCGAGCTGGTTCGCGAAGAGGTAGGCGAGCAACCCGCCGAGGGTGACCTGCTCCCCGTGCGAGAAACTCGACAGGCCGGTCGTGCCGTAGATGAGCGAGAGGCCCACCGACGCCAGCGCGATGAGGAGCCCGAGCCGGATGCCGGACGCGAACTGCTGCCAGGCGCGCTGGGGCGTGACGCTCGTCGCGTCGTCGTTCGTGACGACGCCCTGCTGGTCGGACAGCTGGAAGATCTGCCCGACGTTCGCGTTGAGGCTCGCCGACACGGTGCGCTTCGCGTCCGCCGCGTTCGTCAGGTACTGGCCCTTGGGCAGCGTGTCCTGGTCGACGCTCACGGTGTAGCTGCCCGCCTCGGTCACGCTCACCGACCAGCGCCCGGCGTCGGACGTCGTCGCGGTCTGCGCGAAGCCACCCGGCCCGGCGACGTCGACGTCGACGCCCGGGACCGGTTCGCGGTCCGAGTCGGTGATCGTGCCCTGGATGCAGCCGTTCGTCGGGCTGACCGTGCACGGCTGGGTGCTGGCGGGTGCGGTGCTCGCGGACGCCGATGCGCTCGCCGTCGGGGCCGAGGTGGCGCCGATCGCCGGCAGCGTCACCGCCCAGTCGATCAGGAAGGTCGCCAGGAACGCGAGCACGAGGACGGCCATGATGACCGGTCGCTTTCGTCCAGGGCGGAGGCGGAACCTGCGCAGCAGTGCAGGTCCCGGCGGAGTGATGGATCCCACGGAAGAGCCTCTCGTTCGGATGACGAGGACGCTAGGGGGATTGTGTGACACCCGTGTTTCCATCACGTTCCCTGTGTGATTCGTGCCGCAACTGTGACGTTGTGGAGGAAGGCCGGACGGAGGTCCCGGGACGGGGCCGCACCGCGCCTCCTGGCTGCTCACGGGTGCCCACGGGGCGGAATGCGGAAGCGCGCCTGCGCGTTACCATGGTCTATCCGGAACCCGCCGCAGCGTTCCCGGTGTCTCGACCACTTCACCTCGCCCACGAAGGGGACCCATGGACCAGCCGGATCCGTTCGGATTCATCGGACTCACGTACGACGACGTCATGCTCCTGCCGGGGTACACCGACGTCATCCCGAGCGAGGCGTCGACCGCGTCCCGGCTCACCAAGCGCATCACGGTCAACGTCCCGCTGCTCTCTGCGGCGATGGACACCGTGACCGAGGCCCGCATGGCGATCGCCATGGCCCGACAGGGCGGCATCGGGATCCTGCACCGCAACATGTCGATCGCCGACCAGGCGGCCGCGGTCGACAAGGTCAAGCGCAGCGAGTCGGGCATGATCACCAACCCGGTGACCACCAGCCCGGACGCCACCGTGGCCGAGGTCGACGCGCTCTGCGGACAGTTCCGCGTCTCCGGCCTGCCGGTGGTCGAGGGTGACGGCACCCTCGTCGGCATCATCACCAACCGCGACATGCGGTTCGTGGCGCCGTTCGAGCAGCAGACCACGCTCGTGCGCGACGTCATGACGAAGGCCCCGCTCATCACGGCCCCGGTCGGCATCGACCCGGACGACGCCGTCGCGATCTTCGCCGAGCACAAGATCGAGAAGCTCCCCCTCGTCGACGAGGACGGCAAGCTCCGCGGTCTCATCACCGTCAAGGACTTCGACAAGAGTGAGAAGTACCCGGACGCCACGAAGGACGACGCCGGACGCCTGCGCGTCGGTGCCGCGATCGGCTTCTTCGGCGACGCCTGGGAGCGCGCGACCGCGCTGCGCGAGGCCGGCGTGGACGTCCTCGTCGTCGACACCGCCAACGGCCACAGCGCCGGCGTGCTCGACATGGTCCGTCGCCTCAAGGCCGACCCGGCGTTCGCCGCGGTGGACGTCATCGGCGGGCAGGCAGCCACGCGCGAGGGCGCCCAGGCGCTCATCGACGCGGGTGTCGACGCCGTCAAGGTCGGCGTCGGCCCGGGATCGATCTGCACGACGCGCGTCGTGGCTGGTGTCGGCGTCCCGCAGGTCACCGCCGTGTACGAGGCCTCCCTCGCCGCGCGTGAGGCCGGTGTGCCGGTCATCGCCGACGGCGGGCTGCAGTACTCGGGCGACATCGCGAAGGCCCTCGTGGCCGGTGCCGACACCGTGATGCTCGGCTCGCTCCTCGCCGGCACCGACGAGTCGCCCGGCGACCTGGTGTTCGTCAACGGCAAGCAGTTCAAGGCCTACCGCGGGATGGGCTCCCTCGGCGCCCTGCAGACCCGTGGCAAGAAGACCTCGTACTCGAAGGACCGCTACTTCCAGGCCGACGTCCCCTCGGACGACAAGCTCGTGCCGGAGGGCATCGAGGGCCAGGTCCCGTACCGCGGCTCGGTGGCGAACGTCGTCTACCAGCTCGTCGGCGGCCTGCGGCAGTCGATGTTCTACGTCGGCGGCCGGACCGTCCCGGAGCTCAAGGCCCGCGGCAAGTTCGTCCGGATCACCCCGGCCGGGCTCAAGGAGTCGCACCCGCACGACGTGCAGATGGTCGTCGAGGCGCCGAACTACAGCCGCTGACCCGACCCGCACCCGCGAACGCCCCTGCTCCCGGACGGAGCGGGGGCGTTCGTCGTCGGTCGGCAGTAGGGTCGCGGCATGGTCAGCGCCGTGTCCCACACCTCGATCGACTGCCGTGACGCCTACACGCTCTCGGAGTGGTGGAAGCAGGTCCTCGGCTACGTCGACGTCGCCGACGACCCGAACGCGCCCGGGCACGAGGAGTGCATGATCGTCGCTCCCGACGGCTCGCACCACGTGCTCTTCATCGAGGTGCCGGAAGCGAAGGCCGTGAAGAACCGCATCCACTTCGACCTGCGGCCGACCGACCGGACCCGCGACGAAGAGGTCGTGCGGCTGCGGGGCATCGGTGCGCTCGAGCTGGCCGACCGACGCACGGCGAGCGGCGGCTGGGTGGTGTTCGCCGACCCTGAGGGGAACGAGTTCTGCGTCCTCCGGTCCCAGGCCGAGCTCGACGCCTGACCCCGGCCAGCCTCCACCCGGGCGGCCGGCGTCCCTGTCCGGACTGCGCGGGTCCGGTCGACCGCGCCCGGGCGCTCGGCTCGAGACCCGCGGGTTTCCGCAGACCTCGCGTCACGGCTGGGTAACGAAACACTTTGCGTACCGCCCCGTCACGCGGCTGAAACACCGTGACCCTACGTTCTCTCACATCCCCAGCGGGACCTGAGGTTCCGCGCAGAGAAAGGGCTCCACGGATGATCAGAACCACCCGTGCCACCACGGCACTGGCAGTGGCAGGAGCGGCGGCGCTCCTCCTCGCCGCCTGTTCCACCACCAGCGGCGGCACCTCACCGTCCTCCTCCGCGTCGGGAGGCGCGAAGAAGGACCCCGCCGCGAGCTGCAAGGCCCCCGACACCCCGGGCACCGACGCGCTGAAGATCGGCACGATCCTCCCGCTCACCGGTTCGCTCGCCTACCTGAACCCGCCCGCGGAGTCCGGTGTGGGACTCGCGGTGCAGGACATCAACGCCGCCGGCGGTGTGCTCGACAAGGACGTCACCATCGACCCCGCCACCGACTCCGGTGACAGCAACGACATGACGGTGTCGAGCTCCGCGGCGACGAAGCTCGTGAACGCGAAGGTCCCGGTCGCGATCGGCGCCGAGTCCTCCAGCGTCACGCTCAACGTCATCGACCAGCTCACGAGCAACTGCATCGTGGAGATCTCCCCCGCGAACACCGCGTCGGACCTGTCCGGCTACTCGTCGTACTACTACCGGACCGCTCCGCCGGACTCAGTGCAGGGATCGGCGCTCGGCCAGCTCGTCACGGGTGACGGCAACGCCAAGGTCGCGTTCCTCGTCTTCAACGACACCTACGGCACCGGTCTCCGCAACACCGTGCAGAAGGCGATCGAGGACTCGGGCGGATCCGTCGTCTACGGCGGCAAGGGCAAGGGCCAGGAGTTCCCGCCCGGCCAGACGACCTTCTCGTCCGAGGTGACCGCGGCGCTCGCCACGAAGCCGGACGCCATCGTCGTCCTGGCCTTCGACGAGACGAAGTCGATCATCCCGGAGCTGAAGTCGCAGGACGCCGACATGTCGAAGATCTACATGTCCGACGGCAACACAGCGGACTACTCGAAGGACTTCGACAAGGGCACGCTCACCGGCGCGCAGGGCACCATCCCCGGTGCCTCGCCGAAGGACGAGTTCAAGGCCCAGCTCTCCGCCTACTACAAGAAGTCGTCGGGCAAGGACCTCGCCGACTACTCGTACGCGGCTGAGTCGTACGACGCCACCGTCCTCGCCGCCCTGGCCGCGGTGAAGGGCAAGGGCACGGACTCCGGCACCATCCAGGCCAACATGGCCGCGGTGTCCGGTGCCGACGGCGGCACGGAGTGCTCGACGTTCAAGGACTGCGTCGCCCTGCTCGACAAGGGTGAGGACATCCACTACACGGGTCCGTCGGGCATCGGTCCGTTCGACGACAACAACGACCCGTCGAGCGCCTACATCGGCATCTACAAGTTCGACGGCGACAACAAGCCCGTCTACCAGAGCGCGATCCAGGGCTCGGTCAAGAAGTAGTCGGCAGCACCGGATCGACAGCGCCTCGCGGCCCGGCCGCGGGGCGCTGTCGCGTGCGGCGGCGGCGCCGGCGGCGGGCCGAGACTCGGCTGCGCGGACAGTTCCGTGGCGGACACGGCGCGAAACTGTCCGCCGGGCCGAGACTCGGGGCCCGGCGGGCGGGCCGGCAGGCAGGCAGGCCGGCAGGCGGACAGGACACGGGCCCTGGAGGCGCGGCTCGGCCCCGTCAGACCGGCTCGGCCGCGGTGGGCGCCACCGCCCGGCGCCGCGATGCCCGAGCGGCCAGGAACGAGTCGGCCGTCAGGATGACCAGGGCGAGCCAGACGATCCCGAAGCCGAACCACCGGGCACCCGACATCGGCTCGTGCTGCACGACCACCCCGACGAGCAGCTGCATCACCGGCGCGAGGTACTGCGTCAGCCCGAGCGTCGACAGGCTCACCCGACGGGCGGACGACGCGAACAGCAGCAGCGGCACGGCCGTCGCGGGCCCGGTCAGCACCGTCACGAGGACGTGCACCCAGCCCTCGCTCGTGAACGTCACCCCGCCGCCGAGGCCGGTCGCGCCGAGCACCACGAGGGCGACCACGGCGATCGGCAGCAGCCACACGGTCTCGATCGTCAGGCCGCTCAGGGCGTCCACCGTGCCACCGACCCGCTTCTTCACGAGCCCGTACAGGCCGAACGAGAACGCCAGCACGAGGGAGATCCACGGCATCTGTCCGTAGCCCACCGCGATGACGACGACGGCCACGATGCTGATGCCGACGGCGGTCCACTGCAGCGGACGCAGGCGTTCGCGGAGCACCACGACACCGAGCGCGATCGTCACGAGCGGGTTGATGAAGTACCCGAGCGCCGCCTCGACCGTGTGGCCCGTGGTCGTCGCCGCGACGTACACGGTCCAGTTCACCAGGATGAGCACGGCCGCGAGGCCCATCACGAGCATCACCCGACGCTGGGCCATCAGGGTGCGGGTCCGGAGCCAGGAGCGGGTGACGGCGATCGCGATCGCGCAGAACACCAGCCCGAAGACGATCCGCCAGGCGACGATCTCGAACGCGCCGGCGGGGGCCATCGCCGCGAAGAGCAGCGGCATGAGTCCCCACAGCCCGTACGCGATGATCGCCTGCACGACGCCGACGGATGCCTCGCTGCGGGCCGGGCGCGCCGGGGACGGTTCACTCACGGAACCATCCTAGGAACGGGCACCGACGGTGCGGGGTCGAGCCGCGCCTCCTGGACCCGCCGACCCGGCGCGGAACGCGAGAACGCCCCGCCCGGCCGGAGCCGAACGGGGCATTCGCGATGTGTACTGGACTCAGTGCACGATGACCGCGAGGACATCGCGCGCCGAGAGGACGAGGAGGTCCTCGCCCGAGTACTTGACCTCGGTGCCGCCGTACTTCGAGTAGATGACCTTGTCACCCACGGCGACGTCCAGCGGGACGCGGTTGCCGTTGTCGTCGATACGACCCGGGCCCACGGCGACGACCTCGCCCTCCTGGGGCTTCTCCTTCGCGGTGTCCGGGATGACCAGACCGGAAGCGGTGGTCTGCTCCGCCTCGACCTGGCGGATGACGATGCGATCCTCGAGCGGCTTGATGCTGACGGCCACGGTGACCTCTTCTTTCTCGGTACAGACTCGGTACAGATGAAAACCGGGTTGGCACTACGCACAGGAGAGTGCCAACTGCCCCAACTCTAGGGCGTCGTTGGCACTCGGTCAATCCGAGTGCCAACGTCCGACCGGGCTCTCGGCGACCTGGGAGGATCGTCGGGTGGAAGCCGCCGATCTCGCCCAGTTGCTGACCCCCGAGGGGATGGCCCTGCTCGACCGTACCCCGGCCGTGTCCGACGGTGGTGAGATCGTCCGGGTCGTCTCACGACTGCGCTCCGAAGGACACGATCCGGGCCTCGTCGCGGCGGTCCTGACGCAGGCGAGGCTCCGGCAGAAGGCCCGTGGGAAGTTCGGGGACTTCGCCTCCCGCATGCTCTTCACCGAGGCCGGCCTCGAGCAGGCGACCCGGCTGCAGGTCGCCGCCCAGCACGCCGGACGCTTCGCCGCCGCTGGGCTCACCCGGGTCGCCGACCTCGGGTGCGGCATCGGCGGGGACGCGATGGCGATGGCGGCGCTCGACCTCGAGGTCACCGCCGTCGACCGTGACGAGGCCACCGCGGCCGTCGCGACGCACAACCTGTCGCTCTGGGACTCCGCACGGGTGGAGCTCGGCGACGCCGCTTCGTTCGACCTGTCCCGCGTCGACGGGGTCTGGATGGACCCGGCGCGCCGGACCTCCGGCCACGCGAACACGAAGCGCCTCGCCGACCCGGACGACTGGTCCCCGTCGCTCGACACCGTGTTCGCCGCCGCCACGACGACCCCGACGGGTGTGAAGCTCGGGCCGGGCGTCGACCGCGACCTCATCCCGGACCCCGCCGAGGCGCAGTGGACCTCCGTGGACCGCGAGGTCGTCGAGCTCGCCCTCTGGTTCGGCCCCCTCGCCCGTCCCGGTGTCCGCCGTGCCGCGACCGTCATCGGGGCGCACGGGATCGCCGAGCTCACGGGCGACGCCGACGCCGCGGACGTCGAGGTCGGCGCGCTCGGCGCGTACCTGTACGAGCCCGACGGAGCGGTCATCCGTGCGCGGCTCATCGGCGACCTCGCCCGGTCGTTCGACGGCCGGATGCTGTCCGACGGCATCGCGTACGTCACCTCGGACCGGGCCGTCACGACACCGTTCGCGCAGGGCTTCCGGGTGCTCGACACGATGCCGCTCGACGTGAAGCAGCTCGCCGCGCGACTCGCGGCGGACGACATCGGGACCGTCGAGATCAAGAAGCGCGGGGTCGACGTGGACCCGGCGCAGTTCCGGAAGCGGTTGCGGTTGCGCGGACGGGGGCGCGTCACGCTCGTGCTCACCCGTCTGGAGGGACGGCACGCCGCGATCCTGTGCGAGCGGCTGGGAGACGTGGCCGGGTAGGCATCGCACTCAGTAGCGACTTTTCGATATGTGACATCCTGAATGCTGTCCGCTCCGAAAGGTTCAGCATGAAGCACTCCCCCTCACCCATGTCCCGGTGCCTCCTCGTCGTCGGCACGTCCGGTCTGGCGCTCCTCGCGCCACTCGCGCTGTCGGTCCCTGCAGTCGCCGTCGCACCCGCCACCGTACTGGCGGTCTCGGATGCGCCCCGCGCCGCACTCACCGTCGACACCACCACCTACCGTGCCGGCGACACCGTCACCGTGACGGGTACCGCAGCGCCGGGTGCGCGCGTCGGTGTCCTGTTCGGCGATCGAGACCTCGTCCGGAAGAGTGCCGCCGCCGACGGCCGCTGGACCATCACCAGCGAGCGCGCCGTGCTGAGCACGGCCGGTCTCTCGATCACTGTGACCGCCGGGACCGGGAACGACGCCGAGACCGTGACCCGTACCCTTGCCCACGACACCAGCGAACGGCCGCTCACGGTCGACACCACCAGTTACCGCGTGGGCGACCTCGTCACCGTGAAGGGCACCGCATCGCCGCGCGCGCTCATCGCGGTCGTCTTTGGCGGCAAGGACTCCGAGACCGGCCGTGCCGACGACCGTGGCAACTGGAGCATCACCAGTCTGCGGCCGGCCACCGCCACCAATGGACTCTCCCTCGAGGTCAGCACCGGTATCGGCGAGACCGCGCGCACCATCGAGCGCACGCTCACCGTCGACACCAGTGAGCGCCACCTGACGGTCGACACGGACAAGTACCGCGTCGATGACCTTGTCACCGTCAGCGGCACCGCCGAACCCGGAGCGTTCGTCCACGTCCGGTTCCGCTCCAACGACACGGTCGACAGCCGCGCCGACGACGACGGCAACTGGCGCATCACCAGCATGTACGCGGCCACGGCGACCGACGGGCTCACCCTCCAGGTCAGCACCGGCGCCGGCGCCAGCCTGCGTACGATCGAGCACACCCTCGCCCGAGACACCAGCGAACGGCCGCTCACGGTCGACACCACGAAGTACCGCGTCGGGGACCTCGTCACCGCCACCGGCACGGCCGAACCCCGAGCGTTCATCGCCGTCAGCTTCGGACGCGTCAACAACTCCGACACCGCACGCGCCGACGACGACGGCAAGTGGAGCATCACGAGCCCGAAGTCCGTCACCGAGACCGACGGCATCACCCTCACCGTCAGCACCGGTACCGGCGACTCCACACGCACCATCGAACGCGCCCTCACCGTCGACACCAGCGAACGCCACCTGACGGTCGACACCACGAAGTACCGCGTCGGGGACCTCGTCACCGCCACCGGCACCGCCGAACCGCGCGCGTTCATCGCCGTCAGCTTCGGACGCGTCAACAACTCGGAGACCGGCCGCGCAGACGACGACGGCAAGTGGAGCATCACGAGCCTGAAGAACGTCACCGAAACCGAGGGCATCACCCTCACCGTCAGCAGCGGCACCGGCAGCAGCACACGCACCATCGAACGCGCCCTCACCGTCGACACCAGTGAACGTCACCTCACCGTCGACACCACCGACTACGCGCCGGGTCACCTTGTGACCGTTTCCGGCACCGCCGAACCCCACGCGTTCGTCGGCGTGGAGTTCGGTCCCCGCAACTTCTTGGACGGACGCGCGGACGCCGACGGTGACTGGAGGATCACCAGCCCGAAGGGCGTCACCGTCACGGGTGGGCTCCAGATCCGGGTCCACACGGGTTCCGGGTCGACCGCCCGCACCGTCGAGCGCACGCTCACCGACGCCACCGAGACCGACGTGCGCGTGACGTCGCCGAAGCAGTACCTGAGCGGCACACCGCTCCGTGTCGAGGGGACCGCACGCCCCGGCGCGACGGTGAGGATCTCGGCTCAGGACGCGGTGATCAACATCCCGCTGGGCGGAGCGGTCGTCGCGTCCCCGACCGGACAGTTCTCGTTCACCTCGAAGCGATCGGTGGCGTTGTCGGACGGAGACCCGAAGCTGTCCGTGACCGTGCAGCAGGACGCCGACGCAGCGACCGTGCACGAGTTCCGATCACTGCAGGAAGGCGTGGAGTACGTTCCGACGCGCCTGACCTCCGACAAGACGTTCTTCAAGGGCGAGGGCGCTCGCCTCGTCGGCACGGCGTCCCCGTACACGTCGTTGAGCGTTCGAGTGGACGACGGGGCCCAGGAGTTCGTCCGCGCCGACGCCAACGGAGCGTTCGATCACACCACGCGCAAGCTCCCCGGGGAGTCCTACCGGATCACGATCCACCAGCTGTTCGGTGACGAGGACAAGACGACCCACGAGTTCACGGCGCGGGACGGTGCGACCGAGCCCGCGCTCCGGCTCACGTCCCCCACCGAGTACACCAAGGGACAGAAGATCACCGTCACCGGCAAGAACACCCCCGGCAAGACCGTCCAACTCCACGACACCAAGGGCGCACTCCTGCGCACCATCACCACCAACACCACCGGCGACTGGACCTTCACCACCGGCGGCACCTACACCACCGACAGTGTCACCTGGAAGTTCACCTCCGGCACCGACACCATCACCCACACCTTCACCGGCAAGACCAGCGAAGCGACCGAGCCCGCGCTCCGGCTCACGTCCCCCACCGAGTACACCAAGGGACAGAAGATCACCGTCACCGGCAAGAACACCCCCGGCAAGACCGTCCAACTCCACGACACCAAGGGCGCACTCCTGC